>WNFL01375826.1_pt2 | contig 26204 bp, 24 predicted proteins | sample 5400361 | NCBI WGS metagenome assembly WNFL01 (sample SAMN13153351, study PRJNA577476) | soil metagenome | isolation source: 40 cm soil on Douglas fir-dominated hillslope | place: USA:California | collected 2013-09-17
GGCCCGGCGATGCGGTGCTGGACCTGGGCTGCGGCGAGGGGCGCGACAGCGTCTTCTTCGCCGAGCTGGGCGCGGTGGTGACCGGCGTGGACCCGGCCGCCGAGGGGCTCGACAAGGCGCGGCGGCTGGCCCGCCGGCGCGGCGTGCGGGTGCGCTGGATCGAGGGCGGCATGATCGACGCGCTCCCGGCGGGCCGCTTCGACCTGATCTTCTCTTGCGGCACCATCCACTACGTGCCGCGGGCCGAGCGCCGCCCGCTCTTCCGGCGCCTCGCCGCGATGACCCGGCCGGGCGGGCACCAGGCGCACGTGGTCTTCACCGATCGGCTCGTGCACGAGGAGAAGGGGGAGATCGTGGACTACTTCACCGCGGGGGAGCTGCGAGAGGCATTCGTCGAGTGGCAGGTGCTGCGAAGCGGCGAGCGGGTAATCAGCTGCGCCCAGGACGGGACCGTCCACGGCCACTCCGTCGAGGAGCTGGCGGTGGCGCGTCCGGTGGGGCCAGCGCCGTGGCCGTCCGAGCCGTGATCGCCTGGCCCACCGAGAAGAACTCGGCCCACGGATCCTTGCGGAGGGCGGCGAGCCGCTTCGGCACCGTCTCGACCGTGAAGGCCTCCGGCTTCGTCTTGGCGGAGAGCTCCGCCCAGGCGAGCGGCGTGGAGACGGGCGCGCCCGGGTTCGCGCGGGGCGAGTAGGCGGCCACCGCGGTGGCGCCGCGCACGTTGCGGAGATAGTCGATGAAGATGCGGCCGCGGCGGGCCGCCTTGAGCGGGTTGATGGTGTAGCGGTCGGGCGCCCGGCGCGTCATCTGGGCCCCGACGCCCTCGCCCACCGCCCGCAGCACGTCCCAGCCCGCCTCGGGGCGCAGCGGGACCACCACGTGCAGCCCCTTGCCGCCGGTGGTCTTCACGAAACTGACGAGCCCGAGGTCTTGCAGGAGCGCACGCGCCTCCTCCGCCGCCTCCACCACGCGCGGCCACGGCAGGCCCGGCGCCGGATCGAGGTCGAGCACGAGGCGATCCGGCCGCTCGAGCCGCTCGACGCGCGTGCCCCAGGGATGGATCTCGAGCACGCCGATCTGGGCGAGGGCGACGACCCCGGGGAGATCGTCCACGTAGAGGTACGAGGCGGGGCCGCCCCCGCTCTCGCGGATACGCACGCGCTTGACCTGCTTCGGCACGCCGGGCGCGGCGTGCTTCTGGTAGAAGCAGGCCCCCCGATCGCCCGCGGGACAGCGCACGAGGCTCAGCGGCCGATCTGCCACGTGCGGCACCATCCAGTCCGCGACCGCCTCGTAGTACCGCGCGAGCCCGAGCTTGGTGATCGCCTGGCCGCGATAGAGCACGCGGTCCGGATGGGTGAGCCGGACCCCGGCCACCTCGACGGGGCCATCGCTGCCGCCCGAGATCGACCGCGCCGGCTTCGGCGCGCGGCTCGTCTCGCGCACGATCTCGGCCGCGGGCTTGTCCTCGCGGAGACCCTGGAACGCGGGATGGCGCAGCAGGCCGTCGCGGGTCCACTCGGTGAACGCGACCTCGGCCACGAGCTCCGGCTTCACCCAGTGCGCGCCGCGCGCGGGCGGGCGCGGCCCGTCCGGCGCGAACGGGGAGGCGCGCCGCTCGAGCCGGCGCAGCCGCGCGCCCAGGCGCTCGAGCGTGGCGCGGTCGAAGCCGGTGCCGACGCGGCCGGCGTACCGGAGATGGCCATCGCGGTCGTGCACCCCGAGGAGCAGCGAGCCGAACTCGGCGCGCGCGCCCTCCGGGTCGGTATAGCCGCCGATCACGAGCTCCTGCCGGGCCACGCACTTCACCTTGAGCCATGCCGAACCCCGGCCGGACGTATAGGGCGCGTCCTTCTGCTTGGCCACGATGCCCTCGAGGCCCAGGCGGCAGGCGCGGTCGTACACACGCTTCCCGGGGACGTCGAAGTGCTCCGAGTAGCGCAGCCGCCCGCGGCGGCCCTTCAGAAGACGGGCCAGCCGCGCCTTGCGCTCGACCAGCGGCAGGGGCCGCAGATCGGCCCCGTCGAGGAACAACAGGTCGAAGGCCACGTACACGAGCGTGCGGCCCGTCTCGAGCTGATCGGCTTGCTGGAGCGCCTGGAAGCTCGAGACCCCGGCCCGGTCCAGGGCCACGATCTCGCCGTCGAGCAGCGCCTCCTTCACCGGCAGCGCCGCCGCGGCCTCCGCCACCGCCGGAAAGCGGGCGGTCCAGTCCTGGCGATTGCGGGTGAGCAGGCTGGCGCGGCCGCCCTCGATCCGGAGCAGGATCCGGTAGCCGTCGAGCTTGATCTCGTGCACCCACTCATCGCCGGGCGGCGGGCCGGACACCAGGGTGGCGAGCTGGGGCGCGACCCACGCGGGCCGCGTCATCGCGCGCGTGGCTTCGCGCGGGCGGCGATGTCTCGCTCCTTGATCAAGAGCCAGTTCTCCTTCGGATGCCGGGGCCGATCGGCCTTTCGATCGCCGGACCGCTCGCGCATGCGCACCAGGGCCCAGCCGCCCTTGAGCTTGCGCCCGTGGAGGATGAACTTCAACGACCCCTTCCGGTACCCGGCGCGCGGATCGCCGACCGGCTCCCACCAGCCCCGGTCCCAGAGGGCGACCGTGCCCGCGCCGTAGTGTCCGGCGGGGATCTCGCCCGCGAAGCTGCCGTACTCGACGGGATGATCCTCGACGTGCACGGCCAGGCGCTTCCGGCCGGGCACCGGCGCCGGCTGCTTTGGTACCGCCCAGCTCTTCAGCACCCCGTCCAGCTCGAGCCGGAAATCATAGTGGAGGTGGCTCGCCGCGTGGCGCTGGATCACGAACGCCCGGCGCTTTGCGGCCCGCCGCGTCCGCCCCTTGGGCTCCGGCGTGTGGCCGAAGTCCCGCTTGCGGCGGTAGACCGCGAGGCTCACGGCTCAGGCGGACTTGCGTCGACGAGGCCGGCGCCGGTCCTCTCCCGTCCGGGCGAGGCTCTGCTTGAGCAGCTCCGCGATGTCGATGATCTCGGCGCGCTTCCTGGTCGCCGGCTCTTCCTCCGGCTCGGGGGCCTCGGTCGTCTGGCCCGCCCGGCTGCGCTTCTTGATGAAGGCGAGCAGCTCGTCCCGATATTCGTCGTGATACTGCTTCGGGTCCCACTCCTCGGTCATCTCGGCCACCAGGCGCTCCGCCATCCTGACCTCGCGGTCGGTGGCCTTGAGGGTGGTTCCGGGCACCCGGACCTTGGAGGGATCGCGCAGCTCGGAGGCGTAACGGAGGATGTCCAGGACCAGGACCCGGTCGTGCACGACCACCGCCGCGAGATGCTGGCGGGTCTTCACCACCACCGAGGCCACCGCGACCTTGCCGCTGCGCCGCAACGCCTCGCGAAACAGCGCGTAGCCGCGGTCGCCACCCTTGGCCGGCTCCAGATAGTACGGCCGGTCGAAGTAGAGCGGCGCGATCTCGTGCGCTTCCACGAAGGCGAGGATGTCGATCCGCTGGGTTCGCTCGGGGCTCGCCTTCCGCAGATCGACCTCGGTCACGACCACATAGCGCCCGTTCGCCTGCTCGACGCCCCGCACGATTCGGTCTCCGGGCACCGGCTTGCCGGTTCGCTTGCTGATCTTCTGGTAGCCGATCGGGGAGCTGTCCCGCTTGTCGAGCAGCGTGAAGTCCAGATCGTCGCGCTGCTCGGCCGTCACGAGAGAGACCGGGATGTTGACGAGGCCGAAGCTGATGCTGCCGGTCCAGATCGTGGAAGGCACGGGGCGACCCCCTCAGCGCGAGGCGACGGCCACGCGGCCGGACGGCGGCGGCGCGTCGATCAGATCGGCCCACGCCGGTCGCACCCGCATCCGGGCGAGCACGTGGAGCACCCGGCGGGGGCTCCCCAGGTCGCACCAGGTCACGCGCGGCAGGCGCGAGACGCCGAGATGCTCCGGATGCGGCTCCAGAACGGCTCGCGAGAAGCTCGCCCGGTTCAGAAGGGCGTACGCCTCCTGCACCGCGCGCACTTCCCGATCCGAGTCGAGGAAACGCCGCAAACCGGCCAGCCGGCCGCTCATCTCGGGCAGCGCACGGGCCCCGGCCTCGACCAGCGTGCGCGCCCGCGCGACGGTGATCGCGGTGTTCCAGAGGCCGCCGGCGGCGAGACAGGCTTGCGCCTGCGCGTCGGACGGCTTCTCCCAGAATCGGCGCACCGCCGAGACCACGTCGCGCGCCCCGTCGATCGGTGGGCCGGACGCGATCCAGCCGTACTCGGCCTCGGGGGCGGTGGGCTGCGCGCCCACCAGCATCACGCGGTCCGGATTGCGCTCGACCGCGCCGGCCACCTCCTGGACGTGAGCCATGAAGGTAGCCTCGCCCAGGATGAAGTGATCGGAGGGGAACACCACGATGGTCGCGGCCGGATCCCGCCACGCGATCCACTGCGCGGCGTACAGGATGGCCGCCGCGGTCCCGCGGTCCTCCGGCTGGACCAGGAGATAGGGCGGCTGGTCGACCCCGGTAAACTCTTCCGCGAGATAGGCGACGTGCCGGCGCACCGAGACGACGACCGTGCGATCCCGCGAGATCCCGAGGGCGGCCCGGTCGAGCGTCTGCTGTAGCAGGCTGCGCGGCCCGAGCAGCTTCACGTATTGCTTCGGCCGCTCCTCGCCGAGCATCCGATGCACGAGGAATCGCAAACGCACTCCCTCCCCGCCGGCGAGCACGACGGCCCACGGCCCCCGCGGGTTCGCCATCGGCTACGCGTTGACCCGGCGCTTGCCCCAGCGCTTCCCTTCCCGGGGCAACTCGCTGACGAGGCGCTGGGCCACGATCGCGGGGTCTTCGAGCCGATTCGGACGGCGGCGCGCGGCGAGCTCCTTCCGCCGCCGGACGACGTGCATCGCGGGAACTGCGGTCAAGGCGATGAGCGCCACCAGCGGCGAGAGGAAGAACGCCAGCACGAACCAGGCGACGGGCTCGCGGCCCTTTTCCCAGGCGACCCAGGCGGTCACGGACGCCCCCCCGACCCAGGCCGCGAACCCGAACAGCGTGAGGAGAAATCCCAATCTCACGAAGTCGCCCACCAGCTCGTTCATGGTCCTAACGTCCGACACCCAGCAGGAAGAGGATGAGGATGAGGCTCAGCGGCACGCCGAGGAGCCAGAGAAGAATGAGTGGCATTACCAGCCTCCTGCCGCGGCCCGGTCGCGCCGCGTCCGATAGTGTGTGAAGGTCATGGGCTCACCGGAGCCCATCCAGCCGCCCACGACGGCACCCATCAACCCGAGCAGCAGGGCGGTCACCGCGGCCATCGCCGCGTTGCGGGCCGCCATCGCGGCGGCCGGATCCTGCGCGGCCGCGAAGGCCTGGGCCGCCGTTGCCGGGGGCAACCCGGCGAGCCCGCCGTACCAGCCGCCGAAGTAGGACACCGCGCCCATGGACGCGAGCACCATCAGGAGCGGCACCGCGACGAGCCAGGCGATCGCGCCGTGCAGCATCGCGGTCTCGGAGCGGCGCGCCCCCGCCACCTTGGCCGCCACCCAGCCGCCCAGAGCAAAGGCGAGGAACGACCCGAAGACGCTGAACGCCAGCGCCAGGAAACCCACCTCGCGCCAGGTGCCGAAGGGCTGCCCGACGCGATGCGCGCCCACCGCGATGGCCACGAGCCCGAAGATGAGGGCCAGTGCGATTGCCGCCAGCGTTCCGGTCCACACCGCGCTCCACGACAGCGGCCACGCAAAGAACGTTTCGCGCTCGCCGCCGTAGCTGACCGTGGTGATCTCTTCCACTCTGACTTGCTCCCCCGCCATTGCCATCTCTCTGTTTCCTCCGGACGACGAAGAGAGCAACTTCTGTGCCCGGGCCCGCGCCCCGCCAACCCGCGGCCGCACGCGCACACCGCGACGGGTCTGCGAAGATATCGGAACGGTTTACCCGGTAAGAACGGAGCGAACCCTCGGAAGGATCTCGCGCTGGTAGAAACGCATGAACCCCGCCTGATCGGGCCCGACCTGGTGAAGACAGACGTGGTTGTAGCCGGCCTCGACGTACTTCCGGATCCCGGCCAGGTATCGCTCCGGATCGGCGCCGCAGACCACCGACTCGGCGACCGCGTCCTCGGTGACCAGCTCGGCCACCGCCTCGAAGTGGGCGGGGAGCGGCAGCTCCCACGAGAGGCTGCTTTCCATTGCCGCGGTGGGCCAAAACTCCCGCGCGGTGCGTCGCGCCGCCGACTCGCTCCGGGCCCAGCACACCGTCAGCTCGGCGTACCGCGGCTTGCCGGCGCCGCCGGCGCGGCGGAAACGGTTGATGGATTCTGCGGCGGGCTCGGTCCCGATCATTCCGTCGGCCACCCGGCCCGCCAGGTCGGCGCTCCGCGGTCCCCCGACCGCCAGCAGCAGCCGCGGGGGCGTGTCGGGCCGCGAGTAAAGCCGCGCGTTCTCGACCGTGAAGTGCCGGCCTTGGTGGCTCACGTTGTCGCCGGTCCACAGCAGCCGGATCACCTGCACCGCTTCGAGCAGCCGCTCCTGTCGCACCTCGGTCTCGGGCCAGCCCTGCCCGAGGATGTGCTCGTTGAGATTCTCGCCGGTACCCAGACCCAGGAAGAACCGCCCGTCCATGAGCAGCGCGCACGTGGCCGCGGCCTGGGCCACGAGCGCGGGATGGATCCGCACCGTGGGACAGGTGACCGCGGTGCCCAGCTCGAGGCGCCGGGTGGCCTGCGCGATGCCGCCGATCACGCTCCAGACGAACGGGCTCTGTCCCTGCCGATCGGTCCACGGGTGAAAGTGGTCGGAGATCAGGGCAAACGAGAAGCCACGCTCCTCGGCCATGGCGGCGAGACGGACCAGCTCCCGCGGACCCCGCTCCTCGCTGGACAGCTTGTAGCCGAGCCGCACGGCTCTCATCCGGGGGCGCTTGCCGTGGCGAGCGCGCCCCTTCATGCGCGTCTCCCCCCGGGCAGCAGGCTCGCGATCAGCGGCGCGAACGCGGAGGCCTCGACCGGCTTGGCCACGTGGCTGTCGTAGCCCGCATGGAGCGTGCGGCGCCGATCCTCGGCCGCCGCGTAGCCGGTGAGCGCGATGGCCGGGATGTGCCGGCCCCGCGCCGCCTCGAGCCGGCGCACCCGGCGGATCAGGTCGTAGCCGTCCTCGCCGGGCATGCCGATGTCGCTGACCAGCACGTCCGGCCACCGCGCCTCGATGGCGGCCACCGCGTCGGCCACCGACGGGGCGGTGGTCACCCGAGCGCCCTCGAACCCGAGCGCCACCTTGAGTACCTCCCGCGTCTCCGCGTCGTCGTCCACGACCAGCACGTCCACGTTCTCGAGCGGGCGGGTCCGGGCCCGATCGGGTTGCTCCGCTCGCCCGCGCGGCGGCGGCGGCACCGGGCCCGGCCGGAGCGACGGCGACGCCACGAGGGGCAGGGTCACGGTGAAGGTCGCGCCGTGCCCCTCGCCCGGACTGGCCGCCCGGATGGTCCCACCGTGCAGCTCCACGATCTGCCGGGCGATCGAGAGCCCGAGGCCGAGGCCGCCGTGTGAGCGCATGGTGCCGCTCTCCCCCTGGCGGAAGCGGTCGAAGACGCGCGGGAGCAGTCCGGGGGCCATACCGCGGCCGCTGTCGCTCACGGTCAGCTCGGCCTCCGGGCCCACCCGGCGCAGGCCCACCGCGACCCGGCCCCCCGCCGGCGTGAACCGCACCGCGTTCGAGAGCAGGTTCCACACCACCTGCTGCAGCCGCGTCGCGTCGCCGAGCACCGGGCCGGCCCTCGCGTCGAGCTCGGTGGTCAGCGTGATCGCCTTGTTCTCCGCGGCCGGGCGTACCGTCTCGATCGCCTCCGTGATGACCCGCACCAGATCCATCCGCTCGATCGCGAGACGGAGGCGTCCCGAGACGATGCGGGAGACGTCGAGCAGATCCTCGATGAGGCGCGCCTGCAGGATCGCGTTGCGGTCGATGGTGTCCACCGCGCGGGCGATCGTCTGGGCGTCCCGGGGACCGTTGCGCAGGACGCCCGCCCAGAGGCGGAGCGTGTTGAGCGGCGTGCGCAGCTCGTGCGAGATCACTGCCAGGAACTCGTCCTTCGCCTGGCTCGCCGCCTCCGCCTCCTGCCGGGCCTTCCGCTCGCTCGCGAGCAGCTCGCCCCGCTCGAGGTGGCCGGCCCGCGCCGCCTCCTCGGCCGCATGGCGGCTGGTGGCGTCGAAGGCCACGATCGCGATGGACCGCGGCTCGCCCGCCTCGCGCACCAGCGACAGGCTCACGTCCACCCAGCGGAGGGATCCGTCCGCGCGGGCGTAGCGCGTCTCGACCGCGGCCTCGGGCGCGTCCACCGTGAGACCGCGCAGCGCGGCGACCGCGCGGTCTCGGTCGCGGACGTGGACGGTGTCGGCGAACGAGCCATCCGTCTTCTCGTCCGGGCCGCGGCCCACCAGCTCGCGATAGCGCCGGTTGACGAGCACGAAGCGGCCCTCGAGATCGGTCTGGGCGAGGCCCGCGGTGGGCTGGTTCACGAGGGCGGACAGCCGGCCCTCGTAGTCGCGCGCCGCGCGCTCGGCCCGCTCGCGCGCGTGCCCGGCCGCCTCGAGGTCGCGCCCGAGATCGCCCGCCGCCGCCGCGAGCCCGGTCAGCGACCGGATGATGGCGCGGCCCGCCAGCATCGCCACCCCCAACCCCAGCAGGAGCGTCACGGCGCCGAGCGCGCCGAGCGCCCGCATCCAGGGGCGGCCGAGCGCCCCCGGCCCGAGGAGGACGACGGTCAGCCACACCGAGAACGCGATGACCGGCACCACGCACACCAGGACGAGCCCCACGAGGTAGGCGCGGAGCGACAGGAACGCCCGGGGCCGATCGCGAACGGTCACCGGGCCGCCCATGCCGGACTCGTGGTCACCGCGCCCGCCTCCGCGTCGTGGTACGCGCGGAAGTGAGGATAGAGGTCGACCGGGTGCGCGAGCGGCCCGGCGGGCAGCGGCGCGGACGGCGGGTGCAGGATGAAGGTGTGCAGCTCCTCCTCGGACGGCCCCGCGTGGGCTCCCAGCTCGTCGATGAAGCTCACGTCCCCGCCGGGCGCGCCCGTGCCGTAGAGCACGATGTCGCCCGCGCTCGGCATCGCCATCAGATCGCGCAGCCCCGCCACCACCACCGCGCGATCGAGCCGCCGCGCAAACGGATCGCGCACGGCCGGATCGGGGCGGCGGCCGAGCGGGATGCGGTGGCCGCGGTACCAGCAGAGCGGGCCGTTCGCGCCCCGCGCGAGCACGAGGCCGATGCCGGGGTGGCGCGAGAGACGCGCGAGCACACCGGGGTGGCGCGACTCGATCTCGGGCGCCGAGAGGGGCTCGCGCCGGTCCGTGAAGTAGACGAAGGCGTTGGGACCGGCCGCGATCACCTTGACCTGGGCACCGCCCAGCCCGAAGTCGTCGCGGAGCACCCGGTCGATCGACAGGCCCCGGGTGAGGCGGCGGAAGGGCCGGGTCGGGGCCTGCCCGTGGTCCGAGAGGATGTAGAGGTCGTACCCCATCTCGGGGAGGCGGCGGAGGACGCGCGCGAGCTGCTGGATCGAGCGGTCCACCCGGCGCAGCGCGCGGAAGGCGAGCCGATCGGCGGGCCCGAAGGCGTGCGAGATCACGTCGTAGTCGAGGAAGTTCACGTAGATCGCGGGCACCCCGCGGTAGAGATCGGCGGAGACCGACAGCGTGAAGAGCTGGCGGGCCCAGATGGAGACGCCGATGTCGATCGCGAGCGCCTCGATCGAGCGGCGAAGCTGGGCGCGTCCGGCGGGCAATGCGGCGGTCATCCGCCCCGCTGAGCGCGCGAGCATGACGAGCGTGAGTCCGACGCACTTGAGCGCCACCCAGCCGATCAGGAGCAGCGACAGCGCGGTGCGCCGGAGGCCGGTGCCGGCGCGCGTGAGGCGCCGGAGGCGCGCGTAGGTCCACAGGCTGTCCGGCGCGCCGCCCGTGAAGACGCAGCCGTAGCAGGCCCCGTTCTCGAGGATGCCGGCGCGATCGGCGGCGAGCCGCCGCTCGACCAGGTCGGCGACCCCGCGCTCGGGAAAATGCAGCTCGAGCTCCTCGCGCTTGTCGTAGAAGTGAAAGCCCGGGATGTCCGGCCGCACCCCGTACATGATCGCGGCCTGGAAGGCGGGCGTGGACGAGGGCAGCCCGACCGACAGCTCGCGGCGCTCGAGCTGCCCGGTCGCGAGCAGTCGCCGCGTGTTGCGCATGCCGCCGTCGGCCAGCGCGCGATCGAGGATGCCGCGGGAGAGGCCGTCGATCTGGATGATCAGGAAGCGGCGGCGCGGCTCGATGGCGGCCGGCGCGAGGCGCATCCACCGGCTCCACCGGTCGACCCAGGCCTGCAGGCGCAGGAAGAGCGACTCGACCAGATTACCCACGGGGAGGTTACCCACGGGCGAGCGCCCTCCGGCCCAGGCCGGCCAGCCCGATCAGCACGAGGGCGGCCGCCGCGGCCACGCCCAGCAGCGGCCAGGACGCGGTGCCGCGGGTCGCCGCGTCCACGAAGAGGCCGGCGCCGACCACGAGCACCGCGTTCATCGGCACCATCGCCAGCTCCGACCAGCCGAAGTAGCGCCAGAAGCTGATGCCGGTCAGCCCGAAGCCGTAGTTCACGACCGCGAAGGGCGCGATCGGCACGATGCGCAGCACCGGGATCACCGCCCAATCGTGCTTCTCCACCAGGGCGGAGAGACGCGCGAAGCCCTCGGTGCCCGCGAGCCGCTCGGCCAGCGCGTCGCGCGCGAGGTAGCGGGCGATGAGGAAGCCGAGGGCGGCCGAGATCGCGCTGCCCACCACCATCACCACGAACGCGGGCCCGATCCCGAAGAGAAAGGGCGAGAGCAGCGTGAACGGCATGCCGGGCACGCCGATCAAGGTGGCCGCCACGTACACGAGCACGAAGGCGGCGGGGGCCAGGACGCCGAGCGTTTCCGTCCAGCCCTGCGCGGCCTCCAGGTGCCGCCCCACGTCGATGGCGCGCCCCATCACGACCATGGCGAGCAACACCGCGCCCGCGGCGGCCAGCGGCCAGATCCGTCGCCGCCCGGCGTCGATACGGCCGGGGGGCGCGACCATCCTCAGCGGAGAGGCGGGGCGCAGCGGAGAGGCGGCCATCGCGAGCGCCCTAGGCCGGTGGCCCGGCGGCCGGCGGCTCGGCCAGCGCGTCCGCGCCGATCGGCCGGCTCGCCGCCTCGTCGATCGCGGCCGTCCAGATCGAGGCGTCCTCCTCGCTCATGCTCCCGTGGGGCAGGAGGCGGGCGTCCTCGTAGCCCCACAGCTGCACGTCCACGAGGTACTGCGCCCGCGAGGTCAGCGGACCCCGGCAGATCCGCCGCGCGGGGGCCTGGCGCATCTCCTGCTCGAGGATCTCGAGGCAGCGCCGCATGAGCGGCTCCGGAATGCGCCGCCGCTCGGACGGGTAGACGAAGCCGAACAGGATCAGGTGGCTGAGCAGCACGCGCCAGTGCTGGCCGAAGCGCCGGGCCAGGCGGCTCCAGTCGATCTGCTCGGCGCGCGCGTGGATGAGGTGCGCGATGTCGGCGCCGTCGTAGCGCTCGCGCTCCATCACGTAGGCCTTGGACCAGATCGTTTCCTCGACCGGGCAGAGCCGGACCGGCTGGCCCATCACGGTCGCGGGCACCGCGTGGCGGAACCAGTCGTCGTCCACCGGGCAGGCCGAGTTGCCCGAGCTCCAGATGACGTCGATGTGGTCGTGCTCGTCGCGCTTGACCTTGCCGAGCCAGTGCGGAAACGTGAGCTCGGTGCGATAGCCGAGGCGCCGCTCGAGATGCGCGAGCGCGCCCGGCGCGTCGCGCGCGAGCATGAACAGGTCGAGATCCTTCACCGAGCGCCCGATGCCGAGGTAGTGCTCGAGCGCGTGGCCGCCTCCCACCAGGAACGGGAACCCGCCCTCGTGCAGCGCCGCGAGCACGCGCCGGTAGAAGCGACGCGTGGCCACCGGCAGGGCCCGGCTCCGGGCGGGCGCGCGACGCGGGGCCGTGGCCGTCGCGGGGGTCATGCGCGGGCTCCCGCCGCCGGCGCGTCCGCGCCGTGGCCGGCCGGCTCGTCGCCGAGCGGGATCTCGACCACGCGAAACGGCGGCTGTTCGGGAAACCGCCGGCGCAGCAGCGGCAGGGCAACATTGTAGACCGGCACCCCCGCCGCGGTGGCGCCCTCGAGCTGGCCGCGGTGGGCGTGCCCGTGGAAGACCACGTCGGGCCGGTACCGGTTGATCGGCTCCTCGAGCCGGCTCGACCCGAGGAACGGGTAGATCTCGAACGGCTCGCCGTCCACGGTGGCGCCGATGGGCGCGTAGTGCAGCAGCGCGACGCGGCCCCGCGTGCGCAGGCGGGCCAGCGCGGATTCGAGCTTGAGCGCCTCCTCGACCGCGGCGGCCACGAAGGCCTTCACCGGCCCCTCACCCCACGACTGCAGCGCGCGCGCCCCGAAGCCGCCCGCGAAGCCCTTGGCGCCCGCGAAGCCGACGCCCTGCACCTCCGTCGCGGTCCCGTCCAGCACCGTCACGCCGGCCGCGTCGGCGAGGATCCGTGACACCTCGTCGGCGGCGGTCGACTCGAAGTCGTGGTTGCCGAGCACCGCGACCTTCGGCAGCTTCGTCGCGCCGAGCTCCTTGGCGAGGACGCGGGCCTCGTCCGGCGTGCCGTAGTCGGTGAGGTCTCCACAGAGCACGAGCACGTCCGCGCTCTCGCCGATCTTCGCGAAGAGCGGCTGGAACGCGCCCTCGGAGGTGCGGGTGCAGTGCAGGTCTCCGACGGCCGCCACACGGAGTGAGGTGGTCATGAGGGGGTGGGCTGCAACCCCCATGCCCGTCCCTCCGGGAGCGAAAGGCCGTGAAACCCGCACCCCGGCGGGCGGGGGGCTGCTGGGTCGGAACCTCTTACCCGGTAGTTCCGCCCCGACGGCTCCCACCCGGGTGGGGCGCGACGCGGCCCCGGGCCTGGAGCGCCGATGCCAGGAGCGCGCAGAAGCCCAACAGGAATAACCCGGCGCGAACGGCATGCGTGAACTCCCACTGATCGCGGAGCCGGGTCCAGTTCGCGGGCACCACGGTGGGCGTCCAGGTCGCGAACTGCTGATTCACCGGGTTGACGAGGAGCCAGAACAGCGCGTGCGCCAGCACCAGGCACGCGGCCCCCGTCACCGCCCAGCCGCGCCCGGATGCGGGCGATGTGCGCGACCTTCCGAGCCCGGCGGCCCAGAACACCGCGGCGAGGACCGCGCCGACCTCGATCACCGCGCCCACGCTGCCGAAGTAGCGGTACAGGGTGTGCGTCACCGTCACGTAGAGCGCGGGGTCATAGCCGCGCCGCACCGGCATCTCGAGCACGTGCGCGAATGGTGCCCCGATCGCGAGCGCGGCGAGGACCAGCGCGATGAACATCCAGGCGTTCATGCCGATCGTTCGAGCAATCGCGATGCCAGCCCGGATCGACCCCGATCCGCCTGGCCGCGGGCTTGCACGTCAGACGGCATGCGATGCGGACGCGGGTGGCTCGGGTCGGTCGCGCTCGCCGTCGTCCTGTCCATCGCGTCCGCCCCGGCGGAAGTCCTGGCCGGCACGGTGGCGGTGCGCTTCACGGAGGGCGTCACTCACGGCTTCCTCTCTCTCCGCTCGACCGCCGGGGACTTCCTCGCCGAGGGCGATCTGCTCCAGGCCGTTCGCCCGGAGGGCGTGGACTCGCGCCTCGTGTTCCGCTTCAAGGACGGCTCGCTCTACGACGAGACGGTGGTCTTCGCGCAGGGCAAGGTCTTCACCATGCTGAGCTATCGCCTGGTGCAGCGCGGGCCGACCTTTCCCGAGGAGATGGAGATCTCGGTGGACCGCGCGGGCGACCGGGGCCGCTACAAGGTGAAGTCGCGGCGCGCGGGCGGCGAGGCGGAGACCGCAACCGGCGAGATGGAGCTGCCCCCCGACGTCTACAACGGCATGTTCATCCTGCTACTGAAGAATCTGCCGAAGGGCGGGGCGGAGACGGTGCACGTACTCGCGTTCTTGCCGAAGCCGACGCTCATCCAGGTTGGACTGGCGCCCGCGGGCGACACGGTGGCGACCGGCGAGCGCCGGGCCCCCGTCACGCACTTCGTGCTCAAGCCGAAGCTCGGGCTGCTCCGCGGCGCGGCGGCCGCGCTCTTCGGCAAGACCCCGCCCGACTATCACTGCTGGATCGCGACCGCCGACCTTCCCGCGTTCGTGGGGATCGACGGCCCGCTCTACACCGGCGGTCCCATCTGGCGGATGGCGGCTCAGGAGATCCCGCGCCGCCCGCCCGCCAGCCCCGCCGCGATGTCGATGAGGCGGGCCGGGTCCACCGGCTTCGAGAGGTGCGCGTCGAAGCCGGCGGTGAGCGCGCGGCGGGTGTCCTCCTCGCTCGCGTACGCGGTGAGAGCGATCGCGGGCAGCCGCCGGCCGAGGCCTTCCTCCATCGCCCGCAGGCGGCGCACCAGCACGTAGCCGTCCTCGACCGGCATGCCGATGTCGCTGATGAGGAGATCGGGCCGCGCTTCCCGGATCGCGTCGAGCGCCTGGGCCGCCGAGTCCGCGGTCCGGACCTGCGCGCCGCCGCGCTCGAGCATGAAGCGCATCACCTCGCGGGCGTCCGCCTCGTCGTCCACGATGAGCAGGCGCAGGCCGGTGAGGGTCCGGCCCACCGGACCCTCGGTGGTGACCGCGGCGGGCGCGCGCTCGGCGGTCCGGGTCGCCGCCGCCACCGGCAGGCGCACGATGAAGGTGGCGCCCTGGCCTTCCCCCTCGCTCTGCACCGCCACGCCGCCTCCGTGCAGCTCGACCAGGTGGCGCACGATGGCGAGGCCGAGACCCAGGCCGCCGTAGGCTCGGTTGGTGCTGCTCTCCGCCTGGCGGAAGCGCTCGAAGACGTGGGGCAGGAACTCGCGCTTGATGCCCGCCCCGGTGTCCGCCACCGTGAGCATCACCTCCGAGTTGCGCCCGGCCACCGACACGGTCACCCGCCCGCCCTTCGGGGTGAACTTGATCCCGTTGGAGAGGAGGTTCCAGAGCACCTGCTGCAGCCGGTCCGGATCGCCCATCACCGCGGGGAGATCGGGCTCGATCCGCACCTCGAGCGTCACCGATCGGGCCAGCGCGGCGGGCTCGACCGCCTCCATCGCGGCCCGCACCACCGCGGGCAGGCGGACCGGCCGCGCCTGCAGCCGCAGCTTGCCGGTGACGATGCGCGAGACGTCGAGGAGATCCTCGATGAGCTGCCCGAGCGTCTTGGTGCTCCGCTCGATGGCGTCCAGCGCGCGCTCCGCGCTCGCCGGATCGAGATTGGGCGACCGCAGCAGGTAGGCCCAGTTCAGCAGCGGCTGGAGCGGGCTGCGCAGCTCGTGGGACAGGGTGGCCAGGAACTCGTCCTTGGTCCGGCTCGCCCCTTCCGCCTCCGCGCGCATCTGGTGCTCGTGGGCCAGCAGCCGCATGTTGTGGATGGCGATGGCCGCGTACTCCGCGAGCTGGAGCAGCACCGCCTCGGTGCGGTCGTCGAAGGGCTTCGGGGTGCGCCGGTGCACGTAGAGCAGCCCCTCGACGCGCCCCTCCACCATGATCGGCACCACCAGGGTGGTCACCACGCCCTCGGCCCGGATGACGTGCGCGTGGTCGTGGGTGATCCGCGGGTCCTCCATGATGTCGTCGCTGCGGAACGGGCGGCCCGCCTCGAGCACGAGCCCACCCGCTCCCCGGCCCGGCTCGATGACGAGCCGCCCCTGGGCGCCGCGGTACTCGCCGGCGCGGTTGCGCATGACGATGGAGCCGCTCTCCGTCTCGCGCAGGGCGACGCTGGTGAGGTCGCACCGGCAGAGCTCCTTGGCCCCGTCCACCACGCGCTGCAGGACGGTGGACACGTCCTGCGCGGTGTTGAGCGTGCGGGCCAGCTCCGCGAGCACCTCCGCCTCGCGCCGTTGCCGGCCCGCCGCGACGAAGAGGATCGCGTTGTCGAGCGCGACCGCGGCCTGCACCGCCAGGCCCTCGAAGCCGGCGACGGCCTCGGGCCCGAGCGGCGCGTCCGCGCGGCGGGCGACCACCAGCACGCCCAGGAGCCGGTCGCGGCTGATCAGGGGCTGCGCCATCGCGTGGCGCACCCCGAGGCCGACCACCGCGGGCAGCGCGTAGGGAGAATCGGGATAGTCGTTCACGAGCAGCCCGCGCCGCTCGCGCGCGCAGGTCGCCACCATCCCGCCTTCCGCCGGGAACGGGGCCTCCGACTCGAGCTCGGCCCGGCTCCACATCCGGGGGTCGAGCGACTGGCTCTCCTCGTCGAAGAGATAGGCGAACCCGGTGCCGTCGAACAGGCGGCCCGCCCGCTCCACGACCAGGTCGAGGAGGCGGTCGAGGTCGAGCTCGGCGCTGAGGTCGCGCTGCACGCGGGCCAGCGCCTCGAGCTGCTCGCGGCGCGCGATCTCGAGCGCGAAGAGCCGCGCCTTCTCGAGCGCGATGGCGGCCTGGTTGGCGAAATCCTGGAGCCGTCGGATCTCCTCCGCGCCGAAGGCGCGCCCCGTCACGTCGCCGACCGCGAGCACCCCGGTGACCCGGCCGCCGATCATCAGCGGCACCGCCAGCACCGAGCCGTGCCCGGACTGCTCGACGAGCGCGCGCGTCGCGGGGGCGAGCGTGAGACGGGGATCGGTCAGGATATTGGACGTGGAGACCGGGCGCCCCTGGCTCACCGCAAAGCCGGCGAGCGCCTCGTTCTGTGGGATCCGGGTGCCGCGGGGAAACGGGCTCCCCGAGCCCGAGGTCGCGACCGCCACCAGGCGGTTCGTGGCGGGCTCCAGCTCCCACAGCACGGACAGGGTGCCGCCGAGCAGCGCGCGGATCGCCTCCGCGATGTGCCGGCCCACGCTCGCGGTGTCGAGCGACTGCACGAGGGCCTGGCCGACCTCGGAGAGCGCCGCCGCGTCGCGAAGGGCCGTCCGCTCGCGCGTGAGCGTGGCCGCCTGATCGCGCTCGATCGCGCGCCGCTCGGTGAGATCGCGGAAGACGAGGATCACCCCCACCGTGTGGCCGGCGCGATCGTGGATGGGATCGGCGCCGCCCGCGATGCTGCACTCGTCGCCGCCCCGCCGGGCCAGCAGGACACCCGCGGGGAGCACGGCCACCCGGTTCTCCCGGAGCACGCGCGCGGCCGGGCTCTCGACGGGCGCTCGAGTGTCCTCGTCGAGGATGCCGAAGATCGCCGAGAGCTCGCTCCCGCGAGCCTCGGCCGCGCGCCAGCCGGTGAGGACCTCGGCCGCCCCGTTCATGAACGTCACGCGCCCGGCGCGGTCCGTGACGATGACCGCGTCCCCGATGCTCGCGAGGGTGACCGCCATCTCTTCGCGCTGCGCGTGCGCGCGGTCCTCGGCGCGGCGCCGGCCCGCGGCGAGCGCGCTGATGGACCCCGCCACCAGCACGAAGAGGAGGACGCGGACGAGATCATCGCGGTACGGCGGCACGATGAAGGCGGTGTGCCCCACGACGGAGGCGCCGGTGGCCAGGAGGCCCGGGCCGAGGCCGCCGTACCAGGCGCTGACGATCACGGCGGCCAGCAGCAGGAAGAGCTGCGAGCGCTCGGCCAGCGGGGCGGTCACGTAGGTGCACGTGAAGGCCAGGGCGACCGCCAGCAAGACGACGCCGTACGCCTTCCGAGACTTCACCGAGCGAAGGACCAGCACGTCGAATGAATCCGCGGCTCGCTGCATCGCGTCAGGCTCCCGGCCACATCATACCCTCCGCGCCACGGCCCGGATCGTGCTGAGAAGGGCAATGCCCGTGCCCGGCGCCACCCGCACGCAAGTGTCCGGTTCCCCCGAGACCGACCCAAAGGTGGTGGCCCGGCCGGCCGCACGCGGTAAGTTCGACCCGGTAAGGTTCAACCCGGAAGGAGCAAGGAGACATGGGCGACACCGGCTGGCTGATCGTGGCGATCGTGACCGGAGTGCTGGCGGCCGTCGGCTGGATCGCGCGGGAGCGCTGGATCATGCGGCGGCGGCGGCGCTGACGCCCTTGCGCCGGCGCGCGCAAGGGCGGTAGCCTACGCGGGGCCGCGCGGCGGAGGCGATCGAGGCCGCGGGCCGGGGGGAATGCATGGGCGCTCAGAAGGCGCGGATCGGGATCATCGGGGCTGGAGCCATCGGCTGCGTGGTGGGCGGCCTGCTGGCCAAGGCCGGCCACGACGTCACGCTGGCCGATCAGTGGCCCGAGCACGTGGAGCAGATGAAGACCGGTGGGCTGCGGCTCTCCGGAAGCTGCGGCGAGCACGTCGTGCCGGTACGGGCGCTGACCCTGGGCGAGTTCGGCCAGGTGCGCGAGCCCTTCGAGGCGGTCTTCGTGGCCGTGAAGTCCTACGACACCGAGTGGGCGACCCAGATGGCGGTGGACCACCTGCGGAAGCCCGACGGCGTGGTGGTGGATTTCCAGAATGGGATCAACGATCACCGGGTCGCCGCGGTGGCCGGGCGGGACCGCACCCTCGGCTGCGTCATCCTCATCAGCGCGGGCATGTACGAGGCGGCCCACGCCATCCGCACCGACCGGGGCAACGCGGCCTTCAAGATCGGCGAGCACGACGGCACCGACTCGCCGCGCGCGCGGCGGATCGCGGAGATCATGAGCGAGGTCGCGCCCGCGGTGGTGACCACCAACCTGTGGGGCGAGCGCTGGTCGAAGCTGGCGCTCAACTGCATGCTGAACCCGCTCGCGGGCCTGAGCGGGCTCGGCACCGCCGAGGTGCGATCGGACCCGACGTCGCGGCGCGTGGCCGCGCAGATCGGGGCCGAGGTGGTGCGGGTCGGGAGCGCGCTCGGCCACCGCGTCGAGCCGATCCTGGGCATCGCGGCCAAGCGCTTCGCGGACGCCTCCGGGGCGGCCGACATCGAGACGCTCGGCCGGGAGATCGCGGCGGACGCCCAGAGCCGGAGCGGCGGGCGGCCGTCGCTGCTGCAGGACGTGATGAAGGGCCGCCGCACCGAGATCGACTATCTCAACGGCTTCGTCGCCGCCGAGGGCCGCAACGTGGGCATTCCCACGCCCTTCAACGACGCGGTGGTGACCGCCTTCCACGCGCACGGCGTCGGCCGCCTCACCCCCGACCCGCGCAACCTCGAGCCCCTCGCCCGCCTGCTCGCCTAGGAGTGCGCAGCGTCGTTCGAGCGCCGGCTCCGCCGGCGCAACCCGTCCTGGGGGAGGCTCGGAGGGGGCCCCCTCTTAGACTTCAGATGGGGCCCCCTTCAATATGGTAGTGGAGCTGCTGTTCGTCCTGGGCGTCGGTCTGGCCGCCGGCACCCTCAGCGGGATCGTGGGCTTCGGCTCGTCCATCATGCTGATGCCGGTGCTGGTGATCGTGTTCGGGCCGCTCCACGCGGTGCCGATCATGGCGATCGCCGCGATCCTCGCCAACCTCTCCCGCGTGCTGATCTGGTGGCGCGAGGTGGACTGGCGCGCGGTCGCGGCCTACGCGGTCACCGGCGTCCCCGCGGCGGCGCTCGGCGCGCGCACCCTGCTGGTGCTGCCCCCGCGGCTGATCGAGTGCGCGCTCGGCGTCTTCTTCCTGCTGATGATCCCGGGGCGGCGCTGGCTCGCCACCCGCGGCTTCCGCCTTCGCCTGCCGCACCTGCTCGCGCTCGGCGCGGTGATCGGCTTCCTCACCGGCATCGTGGTCACCACCGGCCCGATCACCGCGCCGATCTTCCTCGCCTACGGGCTCGCGAAGGGCGCGTTCATCGCCACCGAGGCCGCCGCCTCGCTCGCGGTCTACCTGAGCAAGAGCGCGGTGTTCCGCCGCTTCGGCGCCATGCCGCTCCCGGTTATCACGCAGGGCCTCATCACCGGCGCGTCGCTCATGGCGGGCGCCTGGATCGCCAAGCGCTTCGTGCTCCGCATGCACCCCGACCGCTTCCGCCTCGTGATGGACGCCCTGATGCTCCTCTCCGGCCTCACGATGCTCTGGACCGCGTACTTTGGGGTCAGGTCTTGAATTACGACATTTCCGCCGGGCGCCGCCGGAAGGCCACGCGCGAGGAAATGTCGTAATTCAAGACCTGACCCCGATCTCGCCGTCGTGCTCGCCGATGCGCGGGGGGGCGCGGCGGATGGGGGGGCGCTGGCCGTCGAAGGACAAGGGCAGCGAGACGACGTCGTAGTCGTCGCCGGGGAGGCGCTGGATGATGCCGATGGCCTGGGCCTGCGGCTGGGTGACCGCCTCGGGCAGGGTGTGGATGGGGCCGCACGGCACGCCGCCCGCTTCCAGCAGGTCGATCCACTCGCCCTTGGTGCGCGTGAGGAAGATCGTCTCCAGCAGCGCGAGCAGCGCGGGTTTGTTGGCCACCCGCGCCGCGTTGGTGACGAAGCGCTCGTCCCTGGCCCACTCCGGGTGGCCGACGACGGTCGCGAGCTTGGCGAAGAGCCGGTCGTTGCCAGCGGCCACGATCATGGTGCCGGTCTTGGTCTCGAAGCCCTGGAACGGCACCACGCGCTGGCTCCCGGTCCGGTGCCGCTCCGGCACCTCGCCCGAGGCGCGATAGCTCGCGAAGTGGCCCTTGAGCCACGCGAGGCCCGTCTCGTAGAGCGAGGCGTCCACCACGCAGCCGCGCCCGGTCTGCTGGCGCTGCACGAGCCCGGCGAGCGCGCCCATCGCGGTCCACATGCCGGTGCCGTAGTCGAGGATGGAGGTGCCGATGCGGGTCGGTGGCCCGCCCTCGTCGCCGTTCATCATCATGAGCCCGGAGAACGCCTGCACCATCGGCTCGAAGCCCGGCTTCATCTTGAGCGGACCCGAGCGGCCGAAGGCCCAGACCGAGCAGTAGACGAGCCGCGGGTGGCGCGCGAGCAGCGGGTCGGGACCGAGCCCCATCTCCTCGAGCGAACCCGGGCGCAGGTTCTGGACCAGCACGTCGGCGGTCCCGAGGAAGTCGAGCAGCCACGCCACCGCCTTCGGGTCCTTGAGATCGAGGCTGATTCCGCGCTTGTTGGCGTTGACCGCGAGGAAGCCCGGCGACACGCCCTTCCAGAAGGGCGGCCCCCACTTGCGCGCGTCGTCGCCCTCGGGCCGCTCCACCTTGATGACGTCGGCGCCCATGTGCGCCAGGATCTCGGCGGCCATCGGCCCGGCCAGGTTCTGCGCGACCTCGACGACGCGGATGCCCTCGAGCGGCAGCATCGGCGCGGCGCTCACGCCTTCGCCGCGGCGATCGCGTCCAGCATGACCGGCTCGAAGCGGTGGCCGTCGCCGTCGCGCACCACCCGGCCCGGATGCGGGAAGTGGGCGGGCAGCACCAGGTCCCCCGAGGCGGCGTGGCGCTCCACGAAGGCCCGGCGGGTGGCCGCGGCCTGGTGCGCGTCGTAGCAGAAGATGCTGCTCCACTGCGGCTCCGCCACCTGCACCACCCGGTGCATCAGGTCGCCGGAGAAGACCGCGTCGCCCGCGCTGGTGTGCACGCGGACGCCGACGTGCCCGGGGGTGTGGCCCACCCACGGTTCGTACGAGAGCCACGGATCGACCCGGTAGCCGCTGTCGACCATCACCGCCTGGCCCGCCTCCACGACCGGCACCACGCTGTCCACGATGCAGCCCGACTTCTCGCGGCCGGCCTCGTTCTCGTGCTTCCAGAACTCCCACTCCTCGCCCGGGAAGACGTATCGCGCCTTGGGGAACGTGGGCACCCAGCGGCCGTCCACCATGCGCGTATTCCAGCCCACGTGGTCCACGTGCAGGTGCGTGCACAGGACCAGGTCCACCTGCTCCGGGGTGACCCCGGCCGCGCGGAGATCGTCGAGGTAGCCGCCCTTCCGCTTGTTCCACAGATCCGTCTCGTGGCGGATCTTGTCGTTGCCCACCCCGGTGTCGACCAGCACCGTGTGCTGCGGCGTCCGCACGATCCAGGTCTGGATCCGCGAGCCCATGTCACCGGTCACGTCGTCGAAGAAGTGGGGCTTGATCCAGCGGTGGTGCTGGACGATCCGTCCCGCGTCCGACTCCGGCAGCATCTGGGTGGTGGGAAAGGCCGAGCGGCCGATCTCGACGATGCGCGAGATCGAGACCTCTCCGAGCGGGAGGGTGTCCATGGCTCTCTCCTAGCGTTCCGTCATGTGCGGCCAGAGCGATTCCGCGCCGCGCGCCGCGACCTGGCGACCCAGCGCCACCGACCAGTGATTCTCCGCGCCGAACTCGGCCCGCCAGGACCAGAGCCGCCGCGTGACGAAGTGCAGCGAGTGCTCGTAGGTGAAGCCGATCGCGCCGTGCGCCTGGTGCGCGATCCCCGCCCCCAGGCTCGCCGCCTCGCCGGTGCGCACCTTGGCCACCGCGATCTCGAACGAGGCGTCGCCGCCCTCCCCGGTGCGCTCCACGATGTGGAAGGCCTGCTGCGCCGCCATGCCCGCCGCCGCGGTGTGCCCGGCCAGGAGGGCCAGGTTCTGCTGGATGGCCTGGAAGGCGGCGAGCGGGCGGCCGAACTGCTTGCGCTCGGTCACGTACTTCACGGACTGGGCGAGCAGGAACTCGAGCCCGCCCGCCATCTGGGCCGAGCGCACCAGCGCCCCGCCGGCCCACACCGGCTGCCGGCCGAGCCGGCCCCGCAGGGGCGCCGCCGCGACCACCGGCGCGCCGGACCAGGTGAGCGTGTCGCGCGGCTCGCGCGCCAGGCTCGCGTCGGCCTCGATCTTGGCCGCGCCGGCGGCCACCAGCGCGATCATCGGCGCGCCACCCCCGTCGGCCACCACCACCACGTGCCCGGCGCGCGCACCCCAGGGCACGCGGGTCGCGCGGCCGCTGAGGGCCCATCCACCGCCCTGCCGGGCCAGGGTGAGGCCTTCATCTATATGCGCGGGCGCGACCGTCATGGGCCCGAGCGGCGCATCCAGGCCCGCCTCGGCCAGGATCGACCCGGCCAGGATGGTCTCGGCCAGCGGCACCGGCGCCGCGAAGCGGCCGGCCGCCATCAGCACCACGAACGCGTCGTTCCAGGAGCCGCCCGCGCCCCCGCGGGCTTCGGGCACCTGCGGCAGCGTGAGGCCGTTCTCCTCCAGCGCCTGCCAGAGGGCGGCGGGCCACTCGCCCTTCTCCGCCCCCTCCAGTACCGCGGTGGTGACGTGATCGGTGAAGAGGCGCGTACACGTCTCGGCGAGGATCGTCTGCAGCTCGTTCATGATGATCTACCTCAAGCCCAATCCGCGGGCGATGATTCCTCTCAAGACCTCACGCGTGCCGCCGCGCAGCGAGAACGACGGCGCGTGTTGAACGAGATAGCCGAGCGTCTTCTCGAACTCGGTCCCGCTGCCGATGCGCGGCTCGGCGCCGGTGAGCGCGTGCACCGCCTCCGGGATCTCCTGCTCGAAGGTGGTGCCGATGTCCTTCATCACCGCGGCCTCCAGGTTCGGGTTCTGCCCGGCCTGCAGCATGGTGGCGATCGAGAGCGACATCTGGCGCAGGGTCACCAGGTGCGCGGTGAAGTGGCCGATGAGCGCGGCGGCCCGCTCGGGCGGCTCCTGGCCCGCCTCGCGGATCAGCTCGATCACGAGCTGGAGCGAGGAGAGATAGCGCTCGGGCCCGCTGCGCTCGAAGCCGAGCTCGGTGGTCACCTGCTTCCAGCCCTCGCCGTCCTTGCCGACCAGCATGTCGTCGGGCACCAGGCAATCCTGGAAGTGCACCTCGTTGAAGTGGTGCCCGCCGGCCAGGTCGATGATCGGGCGGATCGAGATGCCGGGTGACTTGAGATCGACGAGGAACTGGGACAGCCCTTCGTGCTTCTTGTCCGGCACCACCTTGGTGCGGAAGAGCGCGATCGCGTAGTCGGAGAGGTGCGCGTTGCTGGTCCAGATCTTGGTGCCGTTGACCTTGTAGCCGCCCGCCACCTTCTCGGCCCGGGTGCGGACGGAGGCGAGGTCCGAGCCGGAATCCGGCTCGCTCATGCCGATCGCGAAGGCCAATTCGCCCCGAGAGATTCGCGGAAGAAAGCGCTGGCGCTGCTCCTCGGTGCCGAAGCGGAGGAGCAGGGGGCCGCTCTGGCGGTCCGCCACCCAGTGCGCGCTCACCGGCGCGCCCGCGGCCAGCGTCTCCTCGAGCACCACGTAGCGCTCGAGCGCGGTGCGCTCGTGGCCGCCGTACTTCTTGGGCCACGTCATGCCGATCCAGCCGCGCTCGCCCATCCGGCGCGAGAAGTCGCGGTTGAAGCCGCCCCAGGAGCGCGCGCGCTCCGCGGGCCGGAACTGGGCCAGCTCCCGCTTGAGGAAGGTGCGGACCTCGTCGCGCAGCGCTTCCGCCTCGGGGGGAAGCGTCGACAGCTCGAAATTGAAGGTCGCCATAACCCTTACCCCTCTCTTGTATTCGCTCGGCTCGCCTTCGGCTGCACCTCGCCCTACAACTACCGGAAGAGTGACCGCGCGATGACCATCCGATGGACTTCCGACGGCCCTTCGCCGATGCGGCGCACCCGGGCCTCGCGATACCAGCGCTCCAACGGGAACTCCTTGGACACTCCGTAGCCGCCGTGAATCTGGACCGCCGCGTCGATCACCCGCCCCAGCACCTCGCTCGAGTAGAGCTTGGCGATGGAGGCCTCGACCCGCGCGTCCTCGCCGCGATCCGCCTTCCACGCCCCCTCCCAGATGAGCCAGCGGCACGCGCGCAGCTCCACCTCCGCGTCGGCCAGCATCCACTGGATGGCCTGGCGCTGGCTGAGCGGGGCGCCGAACGTCGAGCGCTGCTTGGCGTACTCGATGGCCATCCGGTGCGCCGCGGTCGCCACCCCGAGATTGCAGGCCGAGTAGGGGAAGCGGTTCTTGACCAGGAGATCGAAGGCCAGGTTGAGACCCTGGCCCTCATCGCCGATGAGGTTCTCGGCGGGGATCTCGCAGTCCTCGAAGCTCACGTCATTGGGAATCGCCGAGGTGCGGATCACCCGGATGGGCTTGGCGTGGAAGCCGGGGGTGCCGTGCTCCAGGATGAAGCAGGAGATCCCCCCGCGGCCCTTCGCCTTGTCGGTCCGGGCGAACACGATGCCCCACGGCGCGTCGTGCGCGCGGGAGATGAAGACCTTCCGGCCGTTGAGCACCCACTTGTCGCCGCGCCGCTCCGCGCGGGTCTGGATCGCCCCGGCCGGATCGGATCCGCCCGACGGCTCGGTGATCGCGAAGAAGGTCTCGTAGCCCTCGCGCAGCGTGGGCACCGCGTACTTCTCGATCTGGGCCTTGCTGCCCGCCCAGATCGCGGGCGGCGGGTAGCGGCCGAAGACGCCGCAGCCCGGGTTGTAGAGACCCATGCGGTGCTGCGACATCGCCTCGAGCACCACGCACATGCTGAACGTATCGAGCCCGCCGCCGCCGTACTCCTCGCGCGCGCCGAGGGTCCAGAGGCCGGCCGCCTTGGTCTTGGCGGAGAGGCGCACGAAGTCCTCCCGCGGGATCTCGGGGGCATCCGGATCGATGGTCTGCTCGAGCGGGATGATCTCGTCCTGGACGAACCGGCGGATCTGATCGCCGAGCAGGCGCAGCTCCTCCGGGAGCGTGAAGCCGGGGAACACCGTCATGGTGGTGGTGGCTCCTCGAGACCGTGATGTGGGGGGATCATACCACCGCGCGGAAAAGCGGGTACACTCGGGGGCGGCCCGGCCGGCCCGCACCACGATACGCGAGGAGAGAACCCCGGAGATGAGGAAGCGCTGGTCCCTGTCGGTGCCGATGGACGGCTTCGCGCTGCCCGAGCTGACCGAGGTGGCGCGCGAGGCGGAGCGGCTCGGCTACACCGACGCCTGGTCCTTCGAGGTGGACGGGGTGGACGCCTTCACCCCGCTGACCGTCATCGCGCTCGCGACCCGGATGCGAATCGGCACCGCGATCGCCAACGTCTACACGCGCGGGCCCGCCACCCTCGCCTCCACCGCGGCCGGGCTCGCCGACCTGGCCCCCGGGCGCTTCGTGCTCGGCATCGGCGCGGGCTCGCAGCCCATCGTGGAGTCCTGGAACGGCGGCACGTTCAGCCGGCCCGCCACCCGCGTGCGCGAGACCGCCCAGTTCCTGCGCTCGGCGCTCGCGGGCGAGCGCGTGGTGTTCAAGGGCGAGACGTTCAGCGTGGACGGCTTCCGCCTCACCAAGGTGCCGAAGGAGCCGGTGCCGATCCACATCGCGGCCCTCCGCGAAGGCATGCTCAAGGTCGCGGGCCAGGTGGGGGACGGCGTGATCCTCAACTGGCTCTCCCCCGACGACGTACCGCGCTCGGTCGCGGTGGTG
>WNFL01409282.1_pt1 | contig 26185 bp, 30 predicted proteins | sample 5400361 | NCBI WGS metagenome assembly WNFL01 (sample SAMN13153351, study PRJNA577476) | soil metagenome | isolation source: 40 cm soil on Douglas fir-dominated hillslope | place: USA:California | collected 2013-09-17
GATCTTGCGCGTCCGCACATCCGCCCCGGTGGCCACGGCGGCCACGAGGATCGCAGGCGCGACCACCCAGAGCGGAGCGTTCACGGACATTGCGGTCGAACGCCTTTCCTAGGCGTTGTCGAGGGCCGACTTGGCCTTCTTGTAGGCGTTCTCGAGCGCACCCTTGATTCCGAGCGGGTCGAGGATGATGACCGCGAAGGCGATGGTGGCCACGAAGGCGGCGAGGAGGCCGTACTCGATCAGGTCTTCGCCTCTTTCGTCACGGATGAAGCTGGTGAGGATGCGCAGCATGGTGTCGACTCCTCTTAGAAATTGCGGGGGCGCAGGCTCCCAGCCCTCGACCCAGCCAATGGCCCCGCCGCGAGGTACGCTCCTCGCGATCGGGATCTCTAAGCGTTCGACAGTGCGGACTTCGCCCGGTTGTAGGCGTTCTTCACGCCTTCTTGGAGGCTCAGGGGATCCAGAATCAGCACCGCGAACGCCACGCTGGCGACAAAGGCCGCCAGTAACCCGTACTCGATGAGGTCTTCACCGCTCTCGTCACGGATGAATCGCCGCAGTGCGGTCAGCATTCGGACTCCAGGCAAGGCGGGCCGTCGTGGGACAGCGGGATCGGACGAGGCGGCCCGCGACGGTCGGGCCGCCCGCCGGCATTCCTGAACCAGATTAGGCGTTGTCGAGAGCCGACTTGGCCTTCTTGTAGGCATTCACGAGCGAGCCCTTGATGCTGAGCGGGTCGAGAATGATGACGGCGAAGGCGATCGTGGCGACGAACGCCGCGAGAAGGCCGTACTCGATGAGGTCTTCGCCCTTCTCGTCACGAATGAAGTTCTGAACGAGCTTCAGCATGGAGACAACTCCTCTGGTTTGGGACAGATGTCCGGCGGAATGCCGGGAGGGATGAACGTTCCCGGCGGACTGAGCAGGTCGTCCTGACCCCGCCGGAGTGCTGCACTGATTTTCCGATGGAACCCTTAGGGTGACCTAGGGATTGGTTAGTACATCATCCATTCGGATCCGTCGAGTGCCATCACCGACATAGACACAAGGCAAGGGCCTTGCCAAGCGCTGGACGCTGTATCGTGCGGACTGCGCAACCCGTTGATAAGACTCATATCTGCACCACCTTAGATCTTGATCCGGAGGGCCCTGAGAGGGCCTCTCAGGGCTGAACCCGTAAAGCCCTCCGACATTGTCACCTCCTGCCCCTGGGGGGATTCCCGCAGGGTTCGCTGACTCTCCCCCCATTCGGTGGTGGATTCGCCCCGCAGACCCAACCCGCAGACCTGGCCGGGGGACCACCCAGTGACACGGCATGGACGCTCCCCGGCCTCACGGGAGTCCATGTCCCGGCCGATGACTCCCTTAGCGGCCCGCCCCGCGGGCCGCCCCGCTCCGCGTTTCGTCCTGGGGACGCCGATGTCGCCTCGAGCCGTCGCTCCGTGCCTCGCCCTCGCCCTGCTCATCGTGTCCGGGACCGCCTCCGGCGGATCGGGCACTCCGGTCTCGACAGACCGCAACGCCGACGCGTTCTCCATGCTCCAGGAGGAGCAGACGGTGACCGGGGCGACCAAGCGCCCCCAGCCGCTGTCCGAGACCCCCTCCGAGGTCACGGTGATCCCGGCGAGCGAGATCCACGCGATGGGCTACCACACGCTCGCCGAGGCCCTGCGCTGGGTCCGGGGCCTCTACGTCACCGACGACCGGAACTACTCCTACCTCGGCATCCGCGGGCTCCAGCGGCCCGGCGACTACAACAACAAGGTGCTGCTCGCCATCGACGGGCACACGCTGAACGGCAATACGTTCGGCGACGCGGCCCTCGGCGACGAGCTGGGCGTGGACCTCGAGCAGGTCGAGCGCATCGAGGTGGTGCGCGGTCCGGGTTCCACGCTCTACGGGAGCTACGCGGTGCTGGCGGTGGTGAACGTCGTGACGCGCAGGCCGCACACGGTGGCCGGAGTCTCCGGGTCGGCCCGCGGTGGCGCCGCCGGGGATCGGCGCGCGTGGGGCCGGTTCGCGGGTCATGGCCCGGGCCTTGCCGAGGCCGCGGTGTCCGGCTCGGTGCAGAAGGCCGACGGCCGTGACTTCTACTTCTCCCAGTACGACAGCCCGGCGACCGGCAACGGCGTCGCCCACGGTCTGGACGGGTCGGACGCATGGTCGCTGTCCGGCACGATGCGCTGGGAAGGCTGGGTGCTCAGCGGCAAGACCAATCGCCGTGACAAGCACGTGCCCACGGGATCGTACGGCACGGTGTTCGGGGACCCGCGCACTCACACCATCGACGGTCATGACTACGTCGAGCTCTCGCACACCCGGACCCTGGGGAACGCCGTGGAGCTGAACGCGCGCGCCTACTGGGACGGCGCCCGCTACCACGCGGACTACGCCTACGACGCCGGCGGTACTCCGGTGCTCAACCGGGACATCGGCAACGGCGACCTGGTCGGTACCGAGTGGCGCGCCAACTGGTCGGCCGGAGGACGGCACGCGATCACCGGCGGCCTCGAGCTGCAGCGCCACCTGAGGATCCGGATCGAGAACTACGACCTGGCGCCCTATGCGCTCTACGCCGACCGCGAGGTGCACACCAGCCAGGGCGCAGTCTACCTGCAGGACGAGCTGCGTCTCGCGCCCGCGCTGCGCCTCACCGCCGGCTCCCGCCTCGACGCCTACCAGGACTTCGCCCCGGTGGTGAGCCCGCGCTTCGACCTGCTGTGGCGGGCCTCGGAAGCGACGGTGATCAAGCTGCTGGCCGGCTCCGCGTTCCGCGCGCCCTCCCAGTTCGAGCGCTACTACGACGACGGTTACAGCCAGATCGCGAACCCCGGGCTCAAACCCGAGCGCTCGCGCAGCCTCGAGGCGTCGGTCGAGCAGGCTCTGGGCGGCGCCCACACCGAGCTCACCGTCTACGCCACGCGCATCGACGACATGATCGACCTGGTGCCGGCCGCGACGCCCGGCCTCCTCCAGTACCACAACCGCCAGCAGGCCGATTCGCGCGGGATCGAGGGCGAGGCGGGCTGGGTGCCGTCCCCGTCCATGCGCCTGCGGGTGTCCGCGGCCTGCCAGCGGAGCACGGATCCCTCGACTGGAGCGGATCTGACCAACTCTCCGCGCTGGAACGCCCACGCCCTGCTGGTCCGGGACGCGGGCGGCCCGATCACGATCGGCGCCGGCATGCGGTTCCTCTCCTCGCGCCGCACGCTCGCCGGCAGCTCGACCGACCCGGCGTGGGTCGCGGACGGCCGGATCGGCACGCGGATCGGGCCCTTCGCCGAGGTCGGGCTCGAGGTGCGCAACCTGTTCGACTCCCGTTACGGAGACCCGGTCTCCTCCGAGCTGGTCCAGGACCAGATCCTCCAGGACGGCCGCATGGTGTTCGTCGGAGTGTCGTGGAGGCAGGGGCCCCGCCCGTGATGCGGGGTCGGGCAGGCCGCTTCGTTCCCGGCGTGCTCCTGGCCCTGGGCCTGCTCGCGGTCCGTCCGGCCCCGCTCGGTGCCGGCACCCCCGCGATCGCGATCCTCAAGTCGGGCCCGCTCGCGCCCTACGAGGCGGTGGCGCGTTCCTTCCACGCCGCGTGGACCGGGGAGGTGCTGGACCTCACGCTCGAGGGCCAGGATCCGGACGCTCTGGCCGGGCGTCTGCAGTCGTCGCCGCTCGACGTGATCGTGGCGGTGGGATTGCGCGCGGCGACCTTCGCCCGCGACCGCCTCCCCCGGGTGCCGATGGTGTTCTGCGCGGTGCCCAACTACGAGGTGCACGACCTCAGCGGCACCTGGATCACCGGGATCGGGTTCGACGTTCCCGAGCGCGCCGCGCTGCGCGCGCTCAAGGACGCGGTGCCGGAGGCCACCCGGGTCGGCGTGCTGGTCGGGGCCGAGGAGACGCCGTTCCTGCGCTCGGCGCGGGTGGCCGCCGCCGCCAACGGCCTGACCCTGGTCGAGGCGCTGGTCGCCAACCGCGCGGCGCTCGCGCCCGCGGCCCGCGGGCTGGTGGGGAAGGTGGACGCGCTGTGGCTGCCGCCCGATCCGCAGGTGGCCTCGCGCGAGACCTTCGAATTCCTGCTCGAGCTGTCGCTGCGCGAGCGCAAGCCCCTGCTGGTGTTCTCGGAATCGCTGGTGCGCTCGGGCGCGCTGCTGTCGGTCTCCCCCGACTACGAGTGGATCGGGCTGCACGCCGCCGAGTCGGTGCGCCGGGTGCTCGCCGGGGAACGCGCCGGCGACATCCCGGTCACCCCGCTCAAGCGCTCGCGGGTGGTGGTGAACGAAGCGACCGCGCGCGCGATCGGCCGGCAGCTCCCGCCCAAGGTGCTCCAGGACGCCGAGGTGGTGCGGTGAGGGCGCTCGGGAGGATGCGCCACGCCGCCGATCTGCGCGTGCGGCTGCTGCTGTTCATGCTCGCCGGGCTGCTGTTCGCCGGCATCAGCTTCGAGACCCTGCTGGTGGTGCTGACGCGACGCTGGCTGCTCGAGGAGACCGAGACCCGCGCCCGCTCGCTGGCCGGCCAGCTCGCGGAGCGCTCGGTCACGCCGCTGCTGCTGCGCGACACCCTGTCGCTGGCGGCCGACCTGCACGCCATCGCGGTCGAGACCGACGTCTCCGGGATCGAAGTGGTGGACGCCGAGGGTCGCACGCTGGCGGTCACGCCCGGGGGCGCCCGGCTGTGGGCGCGGCTCGGGTCGGTCTCCTCGGCGCCGCGCGCGCGCCATCAGACCTCGTCGCAGCGGGTGGCCGCGCTGGGTGTGCTGGTGGCGACCGCGCCGGTGGTCCGGCGCGCGGCGGCGCTCGATCCGCTGGAGGAGCCGGAGCTGCTCGCCGGCGGAACCGCCTCGCGTCCGCGCCGCGAGCACGTCGGGTGGGTGCGGGTCGCGGTCAGCCTCGATCGGGTGAACGCCGCGGTGGGCACCGCGGCGCGCATGGGGCTGCTGGTGCTGCTGATCGCGCTCGCGCTCGGGACCGCGGCGCTGGCGCTGCTGGTGCGGTTCATGGTGCGTCCGCTGCGCGAGGCCAGCTCGCTGGCGCAGGAGATCGCGGCCGGGCGCCTGGAGCGGCGGGTGCCGGTTCGCAGCGAGGACGAGCTCGGCACCCTGGCGGTCTCGCTGAACACGATGGCGGGCTCGCTCCAGGAGGCACGCCGCCGGGTCGAGGAGGAGGCCCAGGCGCTGCGCGTCGCCACCTCGGCCATGGTCGAGATCGCGCGCGGGGTGCGCACTGCCCGCGATCCCGCGGCCGTCTTCGAGGTGGTCGCGAGAGAGATCCGCGGCGTCACCGGCTGCGACGGCGTGGGCCTCCCAGCAGCTCGACCCCGCCCTTCCGTGGGGGACGCTGGCCACGCTGCCGGGACCGGATCCGGGCCTGCTCCAGGCCGGCGGGACGGCCGCGGCGGTTCCGCGGCGGCTCGATCTCAGCGACGCCGACGCGCTCTCGACCGCGCTGCGCGCGGAAGGTTTCGCCGCCGCCCTGCTGGTGCCGCTCGCCACCGAGGCCGCTCCGATGCCGATGCTGCTGCTGGTCTCCCGCCGGGTGACGGCCTTCCCGCCCGCCGAGGTGGACGTGGTGGGCGGCCTGGCGAGCCATCTGTCCGCCGCGCTCCAGGGAGCGCGCCTCAACGACCGCCTCCACGACGCGTTCGGGGAGCTGCAGCGCACCCACGACTACCTGGTGCGCAGCGAGATGCTGCGGGTCGCAGGCGAGATGGCCTCGGGCGTGGCCCACGAGTTCAACAACGTGCTGGGGGCGATCCTCGGTCGCGCGCAGCTGCTGTGCCTGCAGGCGGCCAGCGGCGGGCTGATCGAGCGCGCCGCGCTCGACGGCCGCGAGACCGGGCGGCGCCTGCGCCAGTTCGGGCGCACCCAGGACGGCGGCAGCGTCGAGCCGGTGGATCTCGACCGCGCGCTGCGCGACGCGGTCGAGTTCACGCGGCCGCGCTGGGAGAACGAGGCGCAGGCCGCCGGGAGGCGGATCGAGATCTCGGTGGACTCGCGTCCCGGAATCGTGGTGTGCGCGCGCGGGCACGAGATGCGGGAGGTGTTCACCAACCTGATCCTCAACGCCGTGGACGCGCTGCCGCAGGGCGGGCACGTCCGGCTCGGCGCGTTCCACGACAGCGGACGCGTGATGGCGACGGTGGAGGACGACGGCGTCGGCATGGCCGAGGAGACCCGGCTGCGCCTGTTCGAGCCCTTCTTCAGCACCAAGGGGCCCGCCGGCACCGGGCTCGGCATGTCCCTGGTCTACGGCATCCTGCAGCGCTGCGACGGCACCATCGAGGTCGAGTCGGTGCCCGGCCAGGGCACGCACGTGACCATGACCTTCCCCGCGGCCTCGAGCGAGCAGACTCCGGAAGAGCTGATCCCCATCCCCGAGGCCGTCGCCGTCGAGCAGCTCCTCGACGTGCTGGTGGTGGACGACGAGCAGACGGTGCGCGACGTGCTGGCCGACATGGTCCTGGCGCTCGGCCATCGCGTGGTGGCGTGCGCCTCGGGCCAGGAGGCTCTGCAGGAATATCAGCCCGGCCGCTTCCACCTGGTGCTCACCGACCTGGGGATGCCCGGCATCACCGGGTGGAAGGTGGCCGAGGCGGTGCGCGAGCGCGACCCGAACACGGTCATCGTCTTCGTGACCGGATGGGGCGAGGAAGTGAACGCCGAGGCGGCGCGCAAAGCCGGGGTGGACCGCGTCGTCACCAAGCCGTTCAGCCTCGAGGACATCATCGAGGCCACCCGCATCGCCGCAGCCCGCGTCGGGAACTCGAAGGCCGCCTAATCGTCCACCGCGCCACGCGCGGCGATGTCAGCGCACCGGCACCAGGATCGCCGCGGCCGAGTCGCTCCACACCGTGCGCCAGCGGCCGGTGAGCGGTGCCGCGACCGACAGCGGCAGATCGCGCGGCAGCAGCATCCAGTCCGGAGCGGCGCGCGCCAGCGCCGGCTCCCATCCCGGACGCAGGCGCGAGAGCGTCAGGTAGTCGTCGAGCACCGCCCCCGAGAAGAACCCGGCGCGCCCGTCGAGGTAGGGCCGGTAGCGGCCGCTCGACGCGAACCCGAGCCAACCTCCCCATCCGTAGGAGGTCAGCGCCCGCGGCCCGAGCGCGCGCTGATCGGCCTGGGCCAGCGCCGCGAGTGGAAAGTCGCGCGCCGGGAACCCGCGTGCCACCTCGGGCATCCAGCGGGCGAGGCTCGGCGCCAGGATCAGGGCCGCCGCCCCCACCACCAGCGCCCACACTCCCGGCCGCAACGCCCGCTCGAAGGGACGCGTGGTGCGGTCGAGCTCGGCCCAGGGGCCGCGCGGGCTGCGCGCCGCGGGATCCCCGGCGAGGTCCGCCGCGAGTCGCGGCGTCCAGGCCAGCGCGCCGAAGGGAGCGAACCGCACCGCGAGCAGCGCGGCCGCGATCCACAGCAGCCCCGCGATCCGCTCGCCTCGCGCCAGCGGGCCGCCGCGAGCGCGCGCGCCGATCGCCAGCAGCAACGCCACCAGCAGCGCCCAGTAGCGCGGCTCGCGGAACTGGGGCGACTTCCACTCGTCGATGCCGGCGAACAGCAGACGGTTGCCGCCGGTCGGCATCATCCCGGCGAGCCAGCCGAACCCGCTGGGCGTCGCGCCGAGCGCCAGCAGCGCGAGCCCCGCTCCGATCAGCAGCCAGCGCTCGCGCGGCCGTGCCCCCCACGCCAGCACGGCCACCACCACCGCCAGCGGCGCGGTGGGATGCAGGTTCGCCCACAGCGCCGCGAGGGCCCCGAGGCCGAGGGCGACGCGGGGACCGGGGCGCTCCGACTGCGCCAGCGCCAGCGCGGCCAGGAACAACGGGTAGGCGAACACCACCGGGCGGGCCAGCAGGTGCGGCCAGGTCACCAGCGCCGCCAGCAGCGTCAGCGCCAGCGCCCAGGGGGCGTGCTGCGAGCGGGCGAACGCGCGGCGGTAGGCCCAGGCGCAGGTCGCGGCGAACAGCGCGGAGCAGAACAGCGCCAGCCCGGTCCAGCCGCCGTGCCGGTGGATCCAGGCCAGCACGGCCTCGCCCAGCCACTGCGGGCTCTGCCACGGCGCGCCGGCGCGGCCGTACGAGAACGTGTCAGGACGCGGCCCCGGACCGTGCGCCAGCACCTGGGCGCCGGACCACAGGTGCCAGCCGGTGTCGGCGTCCGAGAACAGCGAGGGCTGGGCCTGGGTCAGGAGCAGCGTGACGAACAGCAGGTCGGCGAGGCTCGGCACCAGCCGTCTCGCGGTCGGGGACAGCCGGTCGGCCGTGATCGCCATGCGCGGATCAGCCCCCCAGGTAGGCCTTGCGGACGTCCTCGTTGCGCAGCAGGTTGGCGGCGGCGTCCTCGAGCCGCACGTGCCCGGTCTCGAGCACGTACCCGCGCGCGGCGATCGAGAGCGCCAGATGGGCGTTCTGCTCCACCAGCAGCACGGTCATCCCGCGCTGGTTGATCTCGCGGATGGTGCGGAAGATCTCGCGCATCAGGATGGGGGCGATGCCGAGCGACGGCTCGTCGAGCAGCAGCAGCTTGGGGCGCGCCATCAGCGCGCGCGCGATCGCGAGCATCTGCTGCTCGCCGCCGGAGAGCGTGCCGGCCATCTGGCGGCGCCGCTCGAGCAGGCGCGGGAACAGCAGGAACATGCCCTCGAAGTCCTCGCGGATGCGCGCGCGGTCCTTGCGGCGGTAGGCGCCCATCTCGAGGTTTTCCTGGACCGTGAGGTTCGCGAACACCATGCGGCCCTCGGGCGACTGCGAGATCCCGAGCCCGACGATCTCGTGCGGCGGCACCCGCGAGACGTCGCGCCCCTCGAAGCGCACGGTGCCCGAGCGCGCGCGGATCAGCCCCGAGATGGTGCGCAGCAGCGTGCTCTTGCCGGCCCCGTTGGCGCCGATCAGGGTCACGATCTCCCCGCTCTCGGCGCGCACGCTCACCCCTTTCAGGGCGTGCACCGCGCCGTAGTAGACGTCGATCCCGTCCACCTCGAGCAGCACGCTAGGCTCCCGCTCCGAGATCGGCCTCGACGTCCTCGCCCAGGTAGGCCTCGATCACCTTGCGGTTGGTGCGGATCTCGGCCGGCGTGCCCTCGGCGATCTTGATCCCGTAGTCGAGCACCACGATGCGCCGGCAGATCCCCATCACCACACGCATGTCGTGCTCGATCAGCAGGATCGTGACCCCGAAGCGCTCGCGGATCGACTCGATCAGGTGCATCAGATCGTCGGTCTCCTGCGGGTTCAAGCCCGCGGCCGGCTCGTCGAGCAGCAGCAGGCGCGGGGCTCCGGCCAGCGCGCGCGCGATTTCGAGCCGCCGCTGCTGCCCGTAGGGCAGCTCGGAGGAGACGCTGTCGGCGACCGCGGACAGTCCCAGCACATCGAGCCGCTCGGCTGCCAGGCGCTGGATCGCGGCCTCGTCGCGCTCGAACGCGCGGTTGCGCACCACCGCGTCGAACAGACCGGCGCGCGCGTGCAGGTGGGCGGCGATGCAGACGTTGTCGCGGCAGGTGCGCGAGGAGAAGAGCCGGATGTTCTGGAAGGTGCGCGTGATGCCGGCGCGCGCGATCTGATGCGGCTTGAGGCCCTGGATCGGCTTGCCGGCGAAGCGGATCACGCCGGAGGTCGGGCGGTAGACGCCGGTGATCAGGTTGAAGACCGTGGTCTTGCCGGCGCCGTTGGGACCGATCAGCCCCACTAGCTCGCCGGGGCGCACCTCGAGGTCGAGATCGCAGACCGCCTTGAGCCCACCGAAGCTCATGGTCACCCGCTCGAGCTGGAGCGCCGATTCGGCGGCGGGCGTCGGGACGGCGCTCACGCGGCCTCCGCGCGCGCGGTCCGGCGGCGCCACGGCAGGCGCAGCTCGCGGTGTCCGAGCAGCCCCTGGGGCCGCGTGATCATGAGCACGATCAGCATCAGCGAGTAGATCACCATGCGGTAGTCCTTCACCGGCCGCAGCACCTCGGGCAGCAGGGTCAGGATGGCCGCGGCCAGCACCGAGCCGGTGACGCTGCCCATCCCGCCCAGCACCACCATCGCGATCACCTCGATGCTCTTGAGGAAGGTGAAGGAGTTGGGGTTCAGGTACGAGAGGTAGTGCGCGAACAGTCCGCCCGCGATCCCGGCGAAGAACGCCCCGAGCACGAACGCCAGCACCTTGTAGGCGGTGGTGTTCACCCCCAGCGCCTCGGCCGCCACTTCGTCGTCGCGGATCGCGAACAGGGCGCGCCCGTGGGTGCTGTGCGCGAGGTTGATCGCCACCGCGATCACCGCGACCAGGCACAGGCCGACCCAGAACAGGTCGGCCCAGCCCGGGATGCCGGGCAGGCCATCTCGCCGAAGCCCAGCGTCACGATCGCGAGGTAGTCCCCGCGCAGGCGCAGCGACGGCAGCCCGACCAGCCAGCCCGCGGCCGCGGCCAGCAGCCCGCCGGCCAGCAGCGCCACCACCAGCGGCCCGCCGTGGGCGATCGGCGCCGGGAGCCCGGCCGCCGACAGCCACTGCGCCCACTTCTGCCCGGCGAGCAGGGACACCATCGCCGAGCTGTAGGCGCCGATCGCCATGAAGCCGGCGTGGCCGATCGAGAACTGTCCGGTGAAGCCGTTGATCAGGTTGAGCGACACCGCCAGGATCGCGTTGATCCCGCACAGCATGAGGACCTGCTGGTAGTAGGGGTTCAGCACCCGCGGCACCACCACGTCGAGGCCGATCAGGATCGCGAGCGTGACCGCGATCGCGAGCAGGCGCTTCACGCCGGGCTCCTAGACCTTCTCGGCGACCTGGCGGCCGAGGATGCCGGCCGGCCGCACCAGCAGGATGACGATCAGCAGCACGAAGGCGATCGCGTCACGGTAGGCGGGCGAGACGTAGCCCACCACCATGCCCCGGGAATGTTGCCGATCCCGCCCAGCACCGCGGCCACGAACGCCTTGAGGCCCGGCATGATCCCCATCAGCGGGTCGATCTTGGGGTTCTGCAGCGCCACCAGCACGCCGGCCGCGGCGGCCAGCATCGAGCCGATCATGAAGGTGAAGGTGATGATCTGGTCCACCGAGATCCCCATCAGCGCCGCCGCGGTGTGGTTGTGCGAGACCGCGCGCATCGCCTTGCCGACCCGCGTCTTCAGCACGATGAAGCGCAGCGCGATCATCAGCGCCAGCGACACCACCAGGATCAGGATCTGCTGGTTCGAGATGGTGACCCCGGCGCCGAGGTCGATCTGGCGGCTGCGGATGATCTGGGGGAAGATCGCGGTGATCAGGGCCGAGAGCCGCGAGGAGCGGCGCACCGGCTTGTAGGCCGCGCGCTCGATCACGATCCCGACCAGGCCGCAGCCCGCCATCGCGGCCAGCAGCACCAGCAGCGCGCTCAGCGCGCTGGGATGCTCAGAGGCGCCCAGCGCGCGGGCGGCGAACAGACCGAAGAACGCGCCCAGCATGTAGACATCGCCGTGCGCGAAGTTGATCAGCCTCAGGATGCCGTACACCATCGTGTAGCCCAGCGCGATCAGGGCGTACACGCTCCCCCACGTGATCCCGTTGACGAGCTGCTGGAGGAACTCGGACACGCGGCGGGGACGGCGCCCTACGGGTTCATCGTGGCGGCGAAGGTCTTCTTGCCGTCCTTCACTGCGATCACCACCGCCGGCTTCGAGGCGTTGCGGTTCTCGTCGAGCGTGATGTTGCCGGTGGCGCCCGGGAAGTTGGTGGTGGTGGCGATCAGGTCGCGCAGCTTCTTGGCGGCGTCCTTGCGGTCCGGGGTCCCGGCCTTGGACAGCCCGAGGCCGGCGAAGGTCTTCGCGTCCGACTCCGCCAGGTGCTCCATGGACTGGAACAGCACGTTGGCGGCGTCGTAGGCCAACCCGGCGATCGCGTCGGGGTCCTTGCCGTACTTGTCCCGGTAGGCCTTGAGGAAGGCCTGCAGCTTGGGATCCGGCGCGTCCAGGGCCCAGTGGTTCGTGTAGTAGGAATTGTTCAGGTCCACGCCGCCGATCTGGAGCAGCTGCTCGCTCTCCCACCCGTCGCCGCCGAGCAGCGGCACCTTGATGCCGAGCTCGCGGGCCTGGCGCCCGATCAACCCGACCTCGGTGTAGTAGCCGGGGACGTAGATCCCCTCGGGGTTCTTGGACTTGATCGAGGTCAGCTGGGCGCGGAAGTCCTGGTCGCCGGACGAGTAGTTCTGCTCGACCACGATCGTCCCGCCCATTCCCTTGAACGCCTCGCCGAAGTACTGGGTCAGGCCGACGCTGTAGTCGTTGCGCTTGTCGGTGAGGATCGCGACCTTCTTCAGGTGCAGGTTCTGCGCCGCGAACTTCGCCATGCAGCGGCCCTGGAAGTCGTCCAGGAAGCACATGCGGAAGATGTAGTCGCCGACTTGGGTGACCTTCGGATTGGTCGAGGACGGCGAGATCATCGGCACGTTGTTCTGCTGGCAGATCGGGGCCGCCGCCAGGCTGCGCGACGAGGCGACCTCGCCCACGACGGCGATCACCCGGTCCTGGTTGATCAGCTTCTGAACCGCGGTGGCGGCCTCCTCGGGCTTGCTCTGGTCGTCCTCGACCACCAGCCGCACCTTGAGCCCGCCGATCTTCCCCTGCTTCTGCGAGGTCAGCTCGGCGAGCGCGAGCGCGACGCCGTCCCGGGTGGATCCGCCGAAGGTGGCCTCGCCGCCGGTCAGCGATCCGAACTCCCCGATCACCAGCTCGTCGCTCGAGTTCCCGCCGCCGCCGGTTCCCGCACCGCCGCAGCCCAGGGCGAGCAGCCCGAGCGTGGCGATCGTGGCCAGCGCGATACCCAGCCGAATCCGTGACGTCATGGAGATCTCCTCAGGGCTCAAGAGCCGGCGGCCGGACCGGACCGCTCGGGGCGCGACACGCGACCAGACGGGCGCATCGCGGCAAGCCAAATCCCGCCAAGCGCTTGGGTTGGCGCCTACGGGGCGCGGATGCTAGCGTGCGCGGGCATGGAGGCTCCACGGATGCGGGCCCGGCCCCGGCGCACGCCTTGGATTCCACCGGCCCTGCTCGCGGTCGTCCCGTTGCTGCTCGCGGGCTGCGCGCACCGCGTCATGGTGCCGCCGCAGCCCCCCCGTCCCGCTCCCGGCTACAGCGGCCGCGTGGACAGCCTCGCGGTTGGCCCGGGCGCGCTCGCGGGCCTGAAGATCGCGCTCGATCCCGGTCACGGCGGCGTCTTCCGCGGCGTGGTCGGGCTGCACGGGCTCTCCGAAGCCGAGGTCAACCTGGGCGTGGCGCTGATGCTGCGCGACCTGCTCGCCGCCCACGGCGCCACCGTGTTCCTGACCCGCGACCGCGACCGCGACTTCCTGAGCCCGGCCGACAGCGCGCTGCGCGTCGACCTGGCGGAACGCTCGCGGCTCGCCAACGGGTTCGCACCCGATCTGTTCGTCTCGATCCACCACAATGCCGAGCCGGGCGGCCGGCGCGACGTGAACGAGACCCAGACCTACTACAAGCTCGGCGACGACGGGCCCTCGCTCGACGCCGCCACCGACCTCCACCGCTCGCTCAAGCGCAACGTCGGCATCGCCAAGGACAAGGTGGTGCCGGGGAACTACTTCGTGCTGCGCAACAGCGAGTGCCCGGCGGTGCTGACCGAGACCTCGTACCTGTCGGACCCCGACGTCGAAGCCCTGCTGGCCGACTCGAGCCGCCGCCGAATCGAGGCCGAGGCGCTGTTCCTCGGCATCGCGCGCTGGTCCGCCCGCGCCCGCCCGACCATCGCCGGCTTCGAGGCGATGTCGGCACGCGACGAGCCGGACACGCTGTTCGAGGGCGCGACCGAGCCGCGGCTCGAGGCCCGGATCGCCGGCGAGTTCGACGACGCGGTCCTGGCGCTCGACGGCGCCCCGGTCCCGCTCGCGCGGGACGGAGCGCGGCTGCGCTGGGCCCCGGCGACCCCGCTCGCTGCCGGCCCGCACGAGGCGGTGCTCGCGGTGCGGCTCGCGGGCGGAGGGGCCGCGACGCCCCGGCGGCTGCGGTTCGCGGTGCGACGTCCGGCTGCGCGGCTGCGCGCGATGCCCGAGGAGTCGCTGGTGCCGGGCACGATGCGCCGCCTGGTGGCGCTGCGGATCGAGGCCCTCGACGCCTCCGGGAATCCGAGCCCGGACTCCCTGCGGCTGCGGGTGCGGCGCGTGCTCGGACGCGGCCTCGAGCCGGCGGAGACCCTGGTGGTGGTGCGCGACGGCGTGGCCTGGGCCTACCTGCGCGGCGTCGCGCCGCCCACGGTGCAGCGGCGCGCGGCGCGCTCGGCCCGCGCGGCGGCGGCCGCTCCGGCGATCCCGTCGCGAACGCCGGCGCGCGCGCGGGTCGAGGTGGTCGCGGCGCGCGGCGCAGCGCCGTCGATCGCGCCGATCGAGGTCGCGCTCGAGGCCTCGTCGGCGGCCCCGGGCCTGGGTCCCGGCTCGCAGTCGCTGCCCTACGGATGCGAGGCGCTGGCGATGCCGGCCGGCGTGCCGCTGACCGACGCCCCCGGCACCCGCGAGCCGGTGCGGGCACTGGGGTGGCTCCACCGCGACGGCTTCGCCCGGGTCACCCTCGACACCACCGGGCGCGCCGACGCGCCGGCGCCCGCCGGCTACCGGCTGTGGCCCGCGGACGTGCCGCTGCCGCCGCGCTTCACCGCGATCGCGGGCGGGGCGCTGATCGGGCGGCGCATCACCCTCGATCCCGAGGGCGGCGCGGACGATCCCGCCGGCGCCGGGCCGAGCGGCACCCGTGCCGCCGCCCTCAACCTCGAATGCGCGCGGATGCTGGCCGGGCTGCTGCGCACCGCGGGCGCCGAGGTCACGCTCACCCGGCGCGGGGACCTGGCGCTCTCGGACGTGGAGCGGGTGCAGGCCTCGGAGGCGACCCGCCCGGACCGGCTGCTCCGCATCGGCCATCGCGCCGAGCCGTCCCACCTCGGCTACTACTTCTCGAGCGCCGGAGGGAAGCGCTGGGCGGAGCACCTCGGCCAGGAGCTGGCGCGCGCCGGAGGGCCGGCGCCGGCCGCGGTCGAGGACGCGCACTACGTCCTGCAGCAGAGCTCGTGCGTCGCGCTGCTGGCTTCGCCGGCGCGGGTGGATCGCGACGAATCGCGGCTGCTCGCCCCCGGCGGCCTGCGCGCCGAGGCCTACGCGATGTTCCTGGCGCTGGCCCGCGAATGGGCTCCGGACAGCGTGTGGGCGGCGGACTCGGTGGTGATCCACGACGGCGACGACCGCCCCCGCGCGGGGGTACCGGTGCGGATCGGAGGCCTGCTGTTCGAGAGCGACGCCTCGGGCCGCGTGCGGTTCGCGCGCACCGAGCCGGGGCCGCTCGAGGTCGAGATCGCGGACGGCGCGTCGGTGCGGCGCCGCGTTCTGCTAGACTTCGAGCACGGGGTGGTCCTGACCGGGCTGCTGGAGCGCTGATCCCTCACGACGCTCCCCGGGCCCCTGCGGCGCGCCCGGCGTCCCACGCTCCGAGTGCCGCGCACGATCCAGGGACCGGGCCCCCGTTCGGGAGCCGCATGGTGCACGGGTCCTCCGCCTATTTCGAGGAGCGCGCCCGCTTCGGGCGACGCGTCTCGCTGATGACCGCCTGCGTGGCGCTGGCGGTCCTGAGCGTGCAGGTCGTGCTCTTCCTCCCCCACCTGCGCGCCCGACTGGCCCACGACATCCCGTTCCTCGATCCCAAGCGCTGGGGCTTCGAGGGCCGTGACCAGTACGTGAAGCGGATCGTGCTCGAGTCGAGCGGCAACGCCGGCTCGCAACGGACGCCGGTGGTGACCTACGTCCCGCACGAGGCGATGCGCGGCGGGTCGCGTCGCGAGCGCCGTCTCGACCGGCTCGCGACGCCCGAGCCGCGACGCATCGGGATCGGCCCTGGGGAGTCCCCGCAGGACCTGCTGACCCGCGCGCGCCAGCTCTACCGCGAGGCGCCGGTGGTGCAGTCGGAGGATCTGGTGATCGAGCACCTGGTGCGCCCCACCTATCCGGAGGACGCGCGCCAGCGCAACATCGAGGGGCGGGTCGCGGTGGTGGCGCTGGTGGACACCAGCGGACAGGTGGTGCGCGTGGACCTGATGAACAGCAGCGGCGAGGCGCTGCTCGACCACGCGGCGACCGATGCGGTGTGGAGCTGCCGGTTCCGTCCCTACCAGCACGAGGGACGCGCGCAGGAGGTCTACGCGATGTTCCGGTTCAGCTTCCGCATCTACTAGCCGCACCGGAGGCTAGAGGTTGAACTTGCCGAAGTCCTCGGGGTTCAGCTTCTCCAGGTAGCGGCGCAGCTGCTCGGCCTTCTCCTCGTCGGTCAGCTCGCGCGGCGGTCCGCTCTCCTCGCTCGATTCTCCGCCCTCGCCGCCACCCTCCTCCTCCTCCTCCTCGGCCTTGGGAGGATTCTGGAGCAGCTGGTCGTTCACGAAGATCGGGGCGCGTGCGCGCAGCGCCACCGCGATCGAATCCGAGGGGCGCGCGTCGATGGACAGCATCTCGCCGTCGCGCTGGATGATGATGGTGGCGTAGAAGGTGTTCTCGCGCAGGTCGGCGATGATCACGCGGGCGACCTTCGCCTTGAGCCCCTCGACCACCAGATGGAGCAGATCGTGGGTGAGCGGGCGCGGGAACGGCTCCTCGGAGAGGATGCGGCGGATCGCCTGGGCCTCGCCCGGGCCGATCCAGATCGGCAGGATCTTCTCGCCTTCGGCTTCGCGCAGGATGACGATGTTCTGCTGCGTCTTGTGCTCGAGGATGAGCCCGTTGACGCGGACTTCGACCAGGTTCACGGCTTCACGGACGAGTTCCGAACCGCGGTCTTCCCGGTCGGGGTGCGCGAGCTGTCCGCCTCGGTGGGGTTGAACTGCGGGGCGTCCTCGCTGCGCATGTGCTGCACCATCCACTGGGCGGAGGCCGCCAGCTCCGACTTCGGGTACTTGGTGAGCACCGCGCGGAACGCCTTCTCGGCCTCGTCGTAGTTCTTGAGCTCCTCGGACTGGATGAACCCGATCATGAACTGGGCCTGCGGGGCCACTTCGCTCTCGGGATAGGCGCTCAGCAGCTCCTGGTAGCCGATGATGCGATCGGCGGCGGCGGTTCTCGCCTGCGCCTCCTGGAACATCTCGCGCGCGGTCTTGCGCTGCGAGACGAAGCGCTTGATGGCGGCCGAATCGGGCGTCACCCGGAGGGTCTTGCGCAACGAGTCGAGCTTGCTGTTGTAGAACAGGCGCGCACGGTCACCGGAGAGCTGGCGCAGGATCATCGGGCGCACCTGCTCGAACGGCCGCGTGGTCTCGGGGTTCACCTCGTCGGCCCGGATCAGGTGCCAGCCCCGCTCGGTCTTCCACGGGCCGCCCACCTGCCCCTTCTTGAGGGTGAACACCGACTCGGCGAGCGCCGGCTGGTGCCCGAGCACCGCGAACTGACCTTCCTTCGTCACCGCGCCGAGCATGCCGCCGTTGCTGCGAGTGAGCGTATCCGTGGAGGCGGTCTTCGCCACGCGCGCGAAGTCGCCACCGGCCTTGAGGGACGCCAGCGCCTTGCGGGCGTCCACCTGGGTCCGGCTCTGGATGTGGCGCACCGTGACGCTGGCCGGAACGCGGTAGTCGGCGAGGTGCTGCTCGTAATAGATCTTGGATTCGGAGTCGGACGGCGCCGGAGCGGTCGCCATGACTTCCTGGATCCAGGTCCGGATGATCAGGTTGCGGCGCTGGTCTTCGAGCTGCGAGCGCACCCGGTCGCGGTCGGCCACGCCGGCCTGGAGCGCGGACATCATCCACACCTTCTCCTCGACCATGCGATCGAGGAGCTGCTGGCGGCCCTCCGGAGTCTGGGCGCCGCTGCGCATCGCCTCCGGCAGGTCCTCGATCCGCCGCTGCACGTCGCCGCGGGTGATGGTCTCGCTGCCGACCCGGATCAGCACCGCGGAGGTATCCGACGACGACGCCTTGGCTCCGCCCTTCGGCGTCTTGGGCTTGGCGCCGCCCGGCGCCGCGATCACGCAGGCCAGGAAGGCGACCAACAGGGCGGCCGCGAATCGCGCGCGCCCCCGGCTCATGCCCGCACCACCCACACTTTCACGGTGGCGGTCACGCCGCCGTGGTACCGCACCGGCACCTCGTAGCGACCGAGCTGCTTGATGTGGTCGCCGAGCTCGATGCGGTGCTTGTCCACCACCTGTCCGGCGCGGGCGAGGGCCTCGGCCACGTCCTGGTTCGTGACCGACCCGAACAGCGTGTCCTCCTCGTTCGCCTGCACCGGGATGTTGACCTCGAGCCCGTCGATCTTCGCCGCCTCGGCCTTCGCGGCGATCACCAGCTTGTCGTCGCGAATCGTGCGCTGGCGCTCGAGCTCCTGGTAGAGCCCGGCGGCGTTGGTGCCGGCCGCGATCGCGAGCCGGTTCGGGAGCAGGTAGTTGCGGGCGTACCCAGGCTTCACGTGGACCATCGCGCCCTTGGTGCCCACGCCCTTCAGATCTTCCAGCAGGATCACGTCCATCGATCGATCTCCTCGAACACGGTCAAGCCCCGTCGCCTTCGGGCGCGGCCTCGATCCGCCGAAAATCCAGCCACACGTCGCTCAGCCCCAGCGCCCCGGTGGTGATGAGAAACATCTGGGGAGCGATCGTGAGCACGAACAACAAGGTCAGAACCACGATGGAGAGCGGGATTCCGCGCGCAAGCATTAGCGATTCTACGACCGCCGCTCCCTGCACACAAAACCCGAACCCCGCATTCAACAGCAGCGTCCATGCGGTCGGAGCCCACGCGGTCCACGGGCTCAACACCAGCGCCAATCCGGCGATCAGCGTCCACAGCGCGCCGTCCGGCAGACGCCAGTCGCGCAGGAATCCCGGACGCAGTGCGGGCCACCGCAGCCAACCCGAGACCCACGACGCCAGCGCGCGTCCGGCCGCCACCAGCAGCGCGACCCACAGGAACAACAGCGTCGGCACGGTGCGCGGCAGGCGCTCGGGCAGCAGCCGCTCCATCTCGGCGATGCTGCGCTGCACGGACGCCAGGCGATCCCCGGTGGTCCCCATGCTGCGCAGGATCTCGATGGTCTGCGCGTCGCTCGCCCGCGTCTCGCGCTCCAGCCCGCCGATCAGATCGCGGTAGTGGATCGCCCACGGCAGCGCCGCCGCCAGCACCAGCACCGGCAGCAGCATCCCGGCGCGCCGGCCCGAGGGCGCGCCGCGCTCCTCGGTGCTCCCCATCCAGGCGCCGGTGGCCGCGGCGGCCGGCACCCACCAGGCCCACAGGCTGCTCGGCCCGTCCACCCAGACCGCGCCCGCCGCCAGCCCCACCGGGAGCAGCCAGCCGATGCGCCCGAAGCGCCACGCCAGCAGCAGCGCGGCCGCCGTCGCGGCCGGCACCAGGAACCACAGGCCCGCCCACGGCGGAGGGGTCGCGACCGCGAACAGCGCCAGGGCGAGCACGAGCAGCAGCCCGCGCAGCGCCCGGCCCCGTGCGGCCGGACGCGGCTCAGCGATAGAAGTCACTGGTGAACGGCAGCAGCGCCAGCACCCGCGCCCGCTTGATCGCGGTCGTCAGCTGCTTCTGATGGCGCGCGCAGGTCCCGGACACCCGTCGCGGCACGATCTTGCCCCGGTCGGTGATGAACCGGCCCAGCCGCTTCTCGTCCTTGTAGTCGACGAAGCCGACCTTCTCCAGGCACAGCTTGCAGTACTTCTTCTTGATGCTCTTGCTCTCACGATCCTTGGCCATGATTCCTCTCTCTGGGTCGATCCGATCTCAGAACGGCTCGCGATCCGCTGGCGGCCCGAGCTCGGGTTCCGCGGCGGTCGCGCTCTCCCCCGCCTCACGGGCGAGGAAGTGGACCAGGTCGGCGCGCAGCTCGAGCTTCTGCTGGGTGCCGCCCTTCGGTCCCGCCCACTCCCGCATCTGCAGCCGGCCCTCGACCAGCACCGGACTGCCCTTGTGCAGCCGCGCCCCGCACACCTCCGCGAGACGCTGGTACGTCAGCACCGCCACGTATCCGGTCTGCTCCGCGAAGCGTCCGTCCCGCGCGCGGTAGCAGCGGTGGAACGCCATCGTGAAGCTGGTCACCGGCGTTCCGTCGGCCGCGAACCGCAGGTCGGGATCCCGGGTGAGCCGGCCGCTCAAGAACACCCGGTTCACTTCGGGGAACTTGAGCTCGGTCATGCCACCTCCTGGACCGCGCTCCGGCGCGACGCCGGACGCGGATTACTCCTCGGCGTCCTCACCCGCTGCGGCCGCCAAACGTGAATGGTGGTGAGCACCCGCATCACCGCCTCGTTCAGCTTCAGCCGGCGCTCGACCTCCCTCACCACCGGGCCCGGCCCCGAATACAGGATCAGGGTGTAGATCCCGTCGCGCTTCTTGTGGATCTCGTAGGCCAGGCGCCGCTTGCCCCAGCGCTGCACCTCGAGCACCTCTCCTCCCAGATCCTTGATCCACTGGGAGACGCGCTCGATCTCGTCTCCAACCCGGGTCTCGTCCATGCCCGGCTCGAGAATGAACGTGGTCTCGTACTTGGTCACGACGTGGTTTCCTCCTCGCTCGAACGGCGGTTGAACCGGTTCATGGCCGCCGTCAATCCGGCTTCGAACCAGCACTTCACAGCCTCCGCGGCCAGGCGCTCCGCCTGTTCCGCGGCCTCCGCTTCATCGTCCTGGTAATCCTCCAGCACGTGCTCGCCCAGCTCTGCGCTGCTCGACGCCGATCCGACGCCGACCCGCAAGCGCGCGAACGACGTGGTCGCGAACGCGCGCTCGATGCTCTCCAGCCCGCGGTGGCCGCCGCTCGTCCCGCTGCCGCGCAGCCGCAGCGTGCCGACCGGCAGGTAGACGTCGTCGCTCACCACCAGCAGCGTCTCCAGATCCAGCGGGTGGCTCTGACCGAACGCCGACAGCGCCTCGCCGCTCATGTTCATGAACCCGAGCGGAACCACCAGATGGAGCTCGCCTCCCTGCGGCGCCGCCCGCCAGGCTCGGAACCACTGCGGGTCCGAGTCCGCCGGCGCGGCCTTCCACTCCTCCGCCAGCTGCTCGACCACGCGCCAGCCGACGTTGTGTCGCGTCCGCCGGTAGCGCGCTCCCGGATTGCCCAGCCCCAGCACCACCGCCACCTTCGGACTACTCCTTCTTGGCCTTCTCCTTGCCGCCCTTGTCCTTCGTCTCGGCGGCTTCGTCCTCCTTCTTGCCGCGCTCCACCGACAGCTCCGGCTCGGCGCCTTCGGTGGTCGTCGCCGCGGCCGCAACCTCCTCGGCCGGCTTCTCCTCGAACACGGTCGGCGGCACCACGGTCGCGATCGTGGTCTCGGGATCCGAGAGCACCTCGACGTCGGGCACCGAGATCTCGCGCACGTGCGCCGAATCGCCGATGTTGAGGGCGGAGACGTCCACGTCGATCGAGGACGGGATCGCGGTCGGCAGACAGCGCACCTTCACGGTGCGGGTGATGTGCTCGAGCACGCCGCCGCCGTCCTTGACCCCGACCGGCAGCCCGGTGAGGTGGAGCGTGACGTCGATCTCGACGGTCTCGGTGAGCGAGATCTTCTGGAAGTCGAGGTGGAGGATCGAGCGGGAGACCGGGTCGTACTGCACGTCGCGGATCAGCGCGGTGTGCTCGCCGCCGTCCACCGTCAGGCTGACGATGGCGTTGCCGCCCCGGTGCTGGTGCAGCGCGAGCTGGAACTCGCGCGCCCCGACCGCGACCGGCATCGGCGTCTCGTCGTGTCCGTAGACGATGCCGGGGATCTGGCCGGCCGCGCGCGCCTTGCGGGCGCCGCCCTTGCCGAGGTCGTCGCGACGACGACCCTCCAATGAAATGACGGACATGATGCTCTCCTTCTTCGAAACGGGCCGGGGACCGGCCCCTGGAACGCGCGGCGCGCCGCGCGGGGTCAGATGAACAGCGAGCTGAGCGAACGCTCCTCGTGGATGCGCTGGACCGCGTCGCCCAGCAAACCCGCCACCGACAGCTCCTTCACGTTCTTCGGCAGCGACATGTGGTCGTGGCACACGGTGTCGGTGACCACCAGCTCGCGGATCGCCGACGCGGACAGCCGCTCGATCGCGCCCGGGCTGAACATGCCGTGGGTGACGCCGGCGTAGATCTCGCGGGCTCCGGAGCGGTGCACCGCCTCGGCGGCCTGGCACAGCGTGCGGGCGGTGGTCACGACGTCGTCGAAGAACACGCAGGTCTTGCCCTCGACCTCGCCGATGATGTTCATCACCTCGACCGAGTCGGGCTTGGGGCGCCGCTTGTCCACCAGCGCCAGGTCCCCGCCCAGGCGCTTGGCGTAGGCGCGCGCCATCTTCACGCTGCCGATGTCGGGCGCCACCACCATCAGGTCCGAGAACTGCTTCTGGGCGAAGTACTCGATCAGCACCGGCGCGGAGTAGAGGTGGTCGAAGGGGATGTCGAAGAAGCCCTGGATCTGCGCGCTGTGCAGATCCATGGTCAGCACCCGGTCGGCGCCGGCGGTGGTGATCAGGTTCGCGACCAGCTTGGCGGTGATCGGGGCGCGCGGCTGGTCCTTGCGGTCCTGGCGGGCGTAGCCGAAGTAGGGCAGCACCGCGGTGACGCGCCGCGCCGAGGCCCGCTTGGCCGCGTCGAGCATCACCAGCAGCTCCATCAGGTTCTCGGCCGGCGCGCCGGTGGCCTGGACGATGAACACGTCGCTGCCGCGGATGTTCTCGTTGAAGCGCACCGACACCTCGCCGTCCTCGAAGCGCGTCACCTCCGCGTCCCCGAGCGGCGTCTTCAGGTAGTCGCAGATGGACTGCGCGAGCGAACGGCTGGCGTTGCCGCAGAAGATCCGATACGGATCCACCCGTGATCCTCCCGATGCAGCGCGCGGAACGACGGGGAATCCCCCGGCGCCGCGGCGCACACCACGGTCCCAAGGCCGGCGCTAGGGCCGGCCGACGCGCACCGGAGCCGAACCTCTGGCCCCGGACATGGCTGGGGCGGGAGGATTCGAACCTCCGGATGCGAGATCCAAAGTCTCGTGCCTTACCGCTTGGCCACGCCCCACCAACAGAACGGGTTTTCCGTCACGGTCCGTCCGGGCGCGAGGCCCTCGCGGGGTGATGGACAATGGCCCAGAGAACAGCTGGAGAAAAGCCGGGGGAGACTACCGGGGCTCCGGGGGCCGCGTCAACCGCGGGGTACGGGGGCCCTGGGACTAGGGCAGCTTGCTCCGGATCGAGGCCACCCAGTTCTGGATGACCTCGATCCGGGTCAGCCGCTGCTCGTCGATCGACCGGAGGGTCGAGATCACGCGGCCGTCGGGCAGGAAGTTGAACTCGGTGATGCGGTCGGTCAGCGTCCCCATGTCGTAGAGCGCGGTGGGCGGACCGGCCGGGGCCCCGTTCACGATCCTCACCGTCTTCACCTTGGTGCTGTCCTGGACGTAGATCCGGGAATCGTCCAGGGCCCATCCCGACCGCGTGCCGCTGGGGCTCGCCAGCACCGGCTTGCCGGTGGTTCCGTCGGCTGCGATCGGAGCCACGTAGATCTGGGGTCGCCCGGAACGATCCGATTGGAAGGTGAGCCAGCGGCCATCCCACGAAAGCGTGCCTCCCAGCGTGAACACACCGGGCAGCGTCCGCGTCGGATGGGGGTGCGCGGGATCGGGCGGATGCGCGTCCACCACGAACGGCTGTGCGTAGACCGGGCCAACGAGGAACGCGACCGCCTTCTGGCCACCCGGCAGCCATCCCGCCGAGAACCACAGTCGGTGGTGTTCCCGCCCAGCAGCAAGGGGACCGGATCCTGCTCGCCCGAGACCGGCATGGTGTAGATCCCGTTTCCCGCGGCACCGAGCCGGGTGAACGTGAGCCGGGTGCCGTCGGGGCTCATGGTCGGTCCGTTGAGGTCCGCGTCCGGAACCGCCGCCAGTCTCTGGCTGGATCGATCCGACGCGTCGATGCGCCACAGCGCGTCGATGCCGCGGGCGTTGGTCGCGCTGACCGCGATCCAGCGTCCGTTCGCGCTCACCGCAGGCGGGCTGTTGTAGGCGCGCGGCTCGGCCGTCACCGAGGTCATGTGTCCGGCGAGATCGATCACCCCGACCTCACGCCGCTCCCCCACCAACCCACCGCCGGCGTAGAACAGATCCCCGCGCTCGGTGACGTGGAACGCCCCCGAGATCCAGGCCCCCCGCGCGCGGATCCCCTCGAACACCGGCACCGCCTCGCCCCGGGTCTTCAGGCTGCCGCGGTCGAACCGCACGGCGAGGATGGTCTGCCCGCGCGAGAACAGCAGGTGGCCGCTCGGCAGCAGCGCCGGCAGCTGTCCGTCGACGAGCACCTGGGTGAGCTTCCCGTTCCGCAGGTTCAGGACGGCGAGCCCCCGGTGCCAGCCGTCCGAGGAGTACGAGGTGGTACCCATGAACATCTGGTCCGCGCCCAGTGGCAGAGCCGCGGAGACCGGCCCCGGATCCATCGCGCCCGAGAAGGTGCCGGCGTCGACTTTCCGCCAGACGATCGGCTTGCGATCGTCGGGGTCGAGGATTCCGAACCGATGGCCGTCGGAGTGGACGAAGAGGACGCGACGCCCGGGAAGACGGAGCCCACCGGACGCATCGCGCGGAAAGTCGAACAGGGCCACCGGGGCGCCGGGATCGCGGGTCGAGACCCGCAGGACCCGGGCATCCGGCGTTTCGAGCGAGACCTGCCCGACGAAGTAGAGGAAGCGCCCGTCGGCCGAGAAGGCGGGCAGGCCCTGGGCCAACTCCGAGCCCGGGACCGGTCGCCATGCGGCCTCGGACAGCGAGCGGAGGTACAGCCGCGGGCCGGTCTGGTGAGTTGGGCTCTCGTCCCGCGGCCACACGCGCGCGACGATCATGGTGCCATCGTGCGAGGCGATCCAGTCGCCGTGCTCGGCGGTCCCGGAGATCGCGACGCGCAAGTCCGCGGGAAGATCGATCGGGAAGCGCACCACCGGCGCTGGCGGCGTTCCGCGCAGGGCCAGGACCAGCGCCAGGGCGCCGGCGCCGACGGCCGCGCCCAGGAGCAACGCGCCCCCGATCCACGCCCGGCGCGTCGCACGGATCTCGGGCGCTTCGGGGGCCGGCCGCACGCCGGAGCGGATCGCGGCGATCGCGCCCTCGAGCTCGAGGCGGGCGTCGCCGATGTCGCGCAGGCGTTGGCGCGCGTCCTTCTCGAGACAGCGGCGCAGCAGGTGGCGCACGCTGGCCGGGGTGGACGCCGGCAGCAGGGTCCAGTCGGGCTCGCCCTGCAGGATGCGCGCGATGGTGTCCGAGACGGTCTCGCCGCCGAAGCACTGCACGCCGGTGAGGCACTCGAACAGCACGGCGCCGAACGACCAGATGTCGGTGCGCCGGTCCACCGGACGGCCGCGCGCCTGCTCGGGGCTCATGTAGCCGGCGGTGCCGAGGATCACGCCCATGCCGGTCGCGGCCAGGGTCATGGTGGGCGAGCGCGAGAGATCGTCGCTCGAGGCCGCGCTCCCGGCCGGGCCCTTGGCGAGGCCGAAGTCGAGCACCTTCACCTCGCCGGCGGGCGTGAGCTTCACGTTCCCGGGCTTGAGGTCGCGGTGGATGATGCCGGCCTCGTGGGCGGCTTCGAGCGCGAGCGCGATCTGGCGGCAGACGTCGAGCGCCTCGTCGAGCGGAAGCGGTCCGCGCTCGAGGCGCTCGGCGAGGGTCACGCCCTCGACGTACTCGAGGATCAGGTAGCGCCGGCCGGCGTTCTCCTCGAGCCCGTAGATGCCGGCGACGTTGGAGTGGTGGAGCGAGGCGAGCAGCCGGGCCTCGCGCTCGAAGCGCGCCAGCCGCTCGGGATCGACCGCGAATTCTTCGGGGAGGGCCTTGACCGCGACCGCGCGATCGAGGCGGGAGTCGCGGCCGAGGTGAACGATGCCCATCCCGCCGCGCCCGATCTCGCGCTCGATGCGGTACGGGCCGAGGCTCTCGCCGGGCGCGAGCGTCACGGCTGCGCGCCGTGCGCCCGGGGACCGAACCGGCTCGGAATCAGTAGTCCGTCCTCGTGGCCTCGGCGGCGCGCCGGCCGTCGGTGGACGGGTGGGCGAGCTCCTTCTCGTACTCCCCCATCACCGTCTCGGTCAGGTACTTGCGGGTCTGGTCGTTGATCGGATGGGCGAGATCCTGGTGCTGCCCGTCCGGCCGCTTGCGGCTCGGCATCGCCACGAACAGTCCGGAGTTCCCCCGGATGATCTTCAGACCCCGGATCACGAACGAGTCGTTGAGGGTGATGCTCACGAAC
>WNFL01408601.1_pt1 | contig 26177 bp, 20 predicted proteins | sample 5400361 | NCBI WGS metagenome assembly WNFL01 (sample SAMN13153351, study PRJNA577476) | soil metagenome | isolation source: 40 cm soil on Douglas fir-dominated hillslope | place: USA:California | collected 2013-09-17
TGGCAAAGAAGCGTCCTGCATTGATGCTGAGCGCGATTGCAGTCCCGAGCCCGGCAGCCAATCCGACGAGAATGACGATGGAGTTCAAAAGCGGACGGTTTGGCGCGCTTGGGAAGGCCGCCTTTTTGGGAGGCTCGACAATCCGGACAGTGATGGAGGACTGCTCGTCATTGACCGACTGAGACAGCTTGGCGGATTCACGGCGCGTCAGAAGTTCCTGATAGGTTTTGTGAACAAGGTCATAGTCGCGATCCAGATTGGCGAATTGCGCGCTGATTTCCAGGCCCTTTGAACTCAATTTTCTCGCATTATCCAAGGTGGCCTGTGCGTCGTTAACGCGCGATTGCTGCAGCGCGACCTCTGTCAACGCGTCTGAAAGCTTGCTCTGCGTTTGTACATAGACCGGATTTGGGATCGACTGGTTGCCGGTTGCTTCCTGAGAGCCCGCGGGAGGGGTTGCCGAAAGTTCGGTCTGCATTTGCGCAATTTCGCGTTTTACCGCCTTCACGTCCGGATAATCGTCGGTGAATTTCGACCGGAGGTCCGACAGGGTTTGTTTGGCTTCGGCCAGCCGCTGGAACAAACTGCCGCCGCGTATGGAGTTGCCGGTACCCGCGCCGAGAATGAGAGCGCCTGGTCCATCGATATAGACGAGTTTCGGAATGGCGGCGAGTTGCGCGCGCAGGCTCGAAAGGCGGGCCTGGGCGCCCATCCATTGCTGCTTGGCCGCTTCGACCTGGACGCGCGCCTGATCCGGCGTGACGGAATTCGACAAGACTTCCAGATTGGCTTGCTTGAATGCGGTCCGCCGCTGCTCAGCCTGACGCACCAGCGTTTCGTATTCGTTGACCTTGGTGTCCAGAAACGACTGGGCGCCTTCGAGATCGTGGCGCTTGCTGCCGATGTTGGAGTCTACGAAAATAGAAAGCAGGGTCTGCGATACGTTGAGCCCCTTGTTAGGGTTGGCGTCCGTGTAAGAGAGCTGGAAAAGATTTTTTGTGGCCAGCGGCTTGATGGTGATGTTGTCTTGCAGGGTTTCAACTTGCCTCGCCATTTCCGCGCTCGACAGGCTGGCTGCACGCGGATTGGTCAGATGCACAACCTGTTCAAGATTGGGACGCGCCAAAAGCGTATTCAGCATCACCGAAACCTGCTGCTGGGGATCGGTCGTGACGGTCAGGCCATTCAACAAGGGAGCCATCATGGTGTCGGTGTCGACGTAAATCATCGCAACCGCCTGGAAGCGGTTGGGAACCAGTGCGACCCCCAGCCAACCGATGATGCAAACCGCCCAAGCAACCCCCATTCCGATCCAGCGATAGTGCCAAGTGCCAGTCAAATAGGTGCGTACAAGGATTTTCCAAGGTTGCATAATGACTTAGCCCATATCGCGCCCGACGTTGCAGTATTCTGCAACGCTAACCAGGCGATTTTGCCCGTTAAGCTAGGTCTATACCAGACCTGTTAAACAAGTATTTCAGCGTGTGGGGAATTCTGGAACCTAGGCAACCAATTGATTCATATATGGTTTTTACCGTGTCCCGCTTAGACTGCGGGTGAGAAAACTATCAATAGATAAATTCGTTCCCTCGGGATGGTAGTCGCCGTCAGCGACGCGCGCCACGTCTCGGCGATCAGTGATGAATCTGCGTTTATGGGTTCAAAGAGATTCTCAGTATAAAATCATCTGCCTTCCGTCTCTAGTTCTGCACACCTTCCGGTTCGTTGACGGGCCGCGGGACCCTGACGGGCCGCGGGACCCTAGGCTCAGCGCGTCAATGATACGCACCACAAAAATCCCATCGGCTCGTGGATCAATAAAGTCCAGAACGCGCTTGCGCAACTTTCGGGGTCGTTAAATTCCAATTCGATCAGCTAGATCGATCAGACCGGTCACGCAACGACGGAGACGCGCGGGTTCATTGCACCATAGGCACGAGCCATGCGATCCGCATTCTTCAGAGATGTGTCAAAGTCGGCATAGGTGGCGCGAACGGCCGCCAGTCCTTTTTTGTCCAGATAATCAGCCATGACCAATACGGCGCGCGTGGTCATCATATATTCTTGGCCCGTGTATGCTTTGCCGCCGTTCAACGGATCGGCCACCAGAGCGTCATGCTGCGCTTGCGTCAGCTTCACTTCCGGATCGGTCACTAGCGCGGAAAATGCCTGCGCCCAAGTATATTTCGGAAGGGAATTGTTTTGACCACCGGGAACCGTATTGAGCCGGTATGAAGTGCCGAATCCCGGAGGATAACCGCTAGTGCCGTTGGTGCGTGCAATGCAGTTACCGAGGCACCAAAGATAAAGCGGCGCCCAATCCGAATGCCCGGAGAGAACGCCGAAGGCCAGTGAGGTCAGGAGGTAATCGACAGTCCATGGCGAGAAGCGCGCGCTTTCCTCCCCGATGAGCCGGAAGGTCTGTTCCTCGGGGGCGTTCATGACCCGGATATAAAAGGACAGCGATTGATCCAGTAATCTCTTGAAATAGCCTGACGGATGGCATGTGGAAGGGAGCCTGCCTGCGGCTTCGGTATCCCGCGTGGCAACATGCGCCATGAAGAGTTGGCGTAGCGCCCACGCTATTCCACGTGTTTCGCCGGAAACAATAGCGCCGTTTTTTGTGCTTTTGGACGCATCCGTGAGAAGGCAGAAATTTGCCTCATATTGCAGGTCTTCCAGAAAACCAAGATCGGCTGTCGCCATAAAAGCGACATAGCTCATCTCGCAAAAATGCGCCTGCTGCGGACCCCATTCGCCGCCAAAGCCGGTATAAGCAGGCGCTCTAACGTCCGGCAATCCCCTGGGCAGCCACGGCGCGCCCTGAAGGTCCGGCAAGTCGTAGGAGTTCGCGCGTGGGTATTTCAACAGATCTATCGGCTTGCCTGTCGCCTCATCTCGAAAGTGCAGCGGGCAAGACCCGGCCGCTTGAGCCCAGGCCAGCATGGGGGCGGGCTTTCCCGTCAACATGAACCAAGCCGATGTCGGGACGCTCCCCTGTGGTGGGCATATATTTCGTGATACCGGCCGAATCCATCGGACCTTTGAACGAATAATTGGCAACCCCGCCTACCTTGCAACCTGTGTCACCAAACAAAAACATTCGATTGGCAGCGACAAGTTGGGCCGGCGGATTCTTGATCGCGAGCGGGCCGGGACGATAGGTCCATTCCGCATTCCACCAGTGCGCGGGAATGTCTTTATCGAACAGAATAGCAGTCCCGTTTTCGATTTTCACATGATGCGGGCCGAGATGATAAGGTTTTGCCGTTGCAGCCCGACCTGACAAATCGCCAAGCGCGCCGAGATGAAACACGACGCGACCATCGTTGCGAAACTCAACGTAATAGGACGGAATTGTTGGGCCACTTGGGTAGCTGTATGATACGCTGCCAAGCGTGATGCTTACCTTCAAATTCGATGAAGCGGCGTTCGATGTGTTGGGTGTCTGTGCTGAAAGACCTGTGACGGTCAGAAGTCCGGCGGCAGCACCCCCTGTCAAAATCTCACGCCGGTTTCCGCTATGTGGTGATTTCATCATTAACAGAACCATGCCATTGGCGGTATGACTTAACAAGGGTGAGTGGGCGACGGCATGCGTCTCCCATGATTAAATGAATCGGTTACGCGTTCAAACATATCAAAGTGCATCACTCGGCAAGCCGGTCTCAAGTGATGCTAATCTCGAGGGTGGGGGTAATCAGATGACAAGTGGTTTGGGGTACGAGAGCGTAAAAGCCAGCCGGAGTTGGGCGGGTTTGCTTTGGTTGCTCCTAGCTGCGGCTTCAATACTTCTTTTTGCGATGCTGAATGCCTTTTGGGTTGGCTTTCTCGCCTCGGATGACGTGTCATACTGGCAGGGTTCGACCGGCTGGCTGCGGCATTTTCCCTATTTGGGCGGGGACCATTGGACGTTGCGCCACACGCTGGTGATTCCAATAGCTCTGGCTCGTCTTGCATTTGGCGACAGTCCCACCTCTCTATTCCTTCCGACCATCCTCTATGCTGAAGGCTTAATTGCCGTTACGGGGATTTGGATTTGGCGAAGCGCTGGCCCACTCGCAGCGGCCATCGCACTTCTATTTATCGCGACTTATCCGCAGGTCATCATCTATTCGAGCACAGCTGACATCGACATCATCGAGATATTCTTCGTGTTTTGCGCATTTTTCCTTTTAGGCTCTGTGGTGACGAACGTTGGTGACCAGCCTTCGATTGGCAGGGCGCTTAGCCCATCCGATCGGCGCAAACTGTTTCTTTCAGGAATATCTCTGGGCCTAGCGCTGCTATCGCGCGAGACCGCTGCATTCGCAATTGTGGCAGTCATGCTCCTCTGTCTCGTGCAATTTAGACTCGAGCGAAAATACTACCTTTTCATTTTTATGGGCGTGGCCGCAGTGATCGGTCTTGAGATCCTTTATCTCTGGAGCCAGAGCGGTAATCTCTTCTACAGATATTCGCTCGATGCCCATCATGACAGCAACATCAATCGCTGGCAGAATCAGGGTGCCGCGATCCCATTTGTGCATCCGGCGATAGATCCCTTCACGATGCTACTCCTCAATCATAATTTCGGTCTTGTCTCATGGATCGCCGTTCCGCTCTCGATTTGGTTGTTCCGACGCGGCGATTTGCAAAATGGAGAGCGCGTGTTGGTCGTCCTGTTAGGGACGCTGGCGTTGGTGTGGGCCGCGCTCTCGGCGGCGCTCTGGACATCGTTAGTCCTGATACCGCGCTATTATCTGCTGCCCGCTGTTTGTGTTTTGGTGTTGGCTGCCCTAGCTCTCAGCCAGATGTGGCGAAGTGGGCGGCGCTGGACACCATTGATACTTGGTATTTTGCTCGTGGCTTCAAATCTGACGGCTCTAGCGCTGGACAACCGCAACTACGTCCTCGGCGAACACAAACTGGTTGAACTGGCGACGCAACAAAATCGTACGATCCACACCGATCCGCAAACGCTGCACCGCGCGGAACAGTTGTTGGAGTGGGCTGATGCCCGCGATCGTGTAACGGCGGCGCCGTTTGGTCCCGGAGACCTGATCTATGTCAATCCTCTGCGTTCCCATTCAGAAACGATTCCCAGACCGGATTGGAAGCTGCTTTATGAAAGTCCCATTCCTCTAAGCGGCGGTCATCTGATCGCTTGCAGCTTGCCAAAGCAGGTTGTGCCAAAGGCCATGCTGGGTGGCGTCGGATGCAACCACGAGACCTTGAGGTTATATAAGGTCGGTACGACTCGATAGCGACCCTGCTTTACGGCGCGGCACTCTCATCGCGTCCAGTATTTTCGCTCATAGGGGTAATTTTGGTATGAAGCATGCTAACCAACGGCAAGTTGTTGCGGAATCTCGTTAAATTGATACGATAACTACGTGCCGCTGTCAGCTTTGGCCAAAAGCCTATACCGCATTTCGGTTACGGTTGTTTGGGTGCCGCAATGTTGCCGAGCCGCCACATGACCGACAAGCCGGCCCTATAGCCCATTGCTGTGATCCCTCCGCGAGACCAAAGACCTTGGAGAAAATGGTGCTGCGAGGTGGAAAAATCGCGCTTTGCGACCGTGTCACCTGCGCCTCGATCGATGCGTGAGATTCCGTACTCATTTCCGGAATTGAGAATTTGCCTCAGCAGCAAGCGCCCGGGCCCATATGAACCCAATTGCGGGTTATAGACGGGAAACCAATAATGCAGCGTGCGATTGCAGCGCAGTCCAAAATGAGAGGCAACCCAGGTGTCGCCTGCGTAAAGCGTTGAGAGTATTCCCGAACAAAGCGGATGATCCGTTTTTGATAGCGACAGCAGAAACGCGTTGGTCGAACGTCCCCGTAGCGCGTCACCTGTTTTTGTACGGGCATATTGCTCTCGTTTTGCGACAATCAACTTCTCCAGATCGGTATCCGTATCCGCGCTTTGGAAATCGAATCTAGCGGGGCCAAAATCGCGCACCAGATTTCGTTCGCGACGTTCCGTATCCGCGACGAATTTCTTATCGAGAAGCCGCCTTTCCTGCCAAAACGCAGCGCCGCCATTGGGAAAATCGATTAAATGACCTGGTTCTGGCGCCTCTCCCGAAAGGCCGAAATCGCTTTGGCTCTCGTCGAGATGGGTGAACAGAAGCGCCCTCAACCCAGACAACCGCAACAAGGTCCGCGGATCAATTCGCGCCGTCCTTTCTCCCACGATTCCAAAATAATCACTCAAATCTCCGGCGAGGCGCTCCCCGATGCCAAACCATCGATGCGCAAGGGACCTGAACTGGAAGGCAAAGAAAATTACCGGGCGATCATTGTGTTGCACGCGACATACGCGAACGTTCGGAAATGATTTCTCAGCGGCGAGCGCGTAAGGATAAGACAAGAATGCAACCGACAGGTCCGGAAATTCGGAGGTAAAGCCGTTCCATGCCGCTATGTCGTCCTCAGACAGCTCCGACGGCGAGACGATATCAGCCTTCAAATCCATTTTTGATCATCACCCAGCATACAAAGCCGGCCTCGCGGTCCCCGGCAAAGAAGAACTCTCTCGCGTCTAACCCCGGCCGTGTAACGATGCACTGGAGACAATACCATCAAGCGCCTCTGTGTAACCATAAAGTGATTGGGGTGCCGAATAAAGCTTTGGTCAAGAATGAGAGCAAACGTGGATCAGACTGTAGGTGCGGTGATCATCGTTCCATACTCGTCCCAAGTTAAGCTACGGGCTGCGAATGTCCGGAAATATTCTTGAGAGAAAAAAGCGCTTGAAATAGTTCACAAGATAGGCTTCTCCGCCAACGGGCTTACCCGAAGCCAGCCAAAGCAGATACAAAGCGATCGCGAAGATGATCGCGCCAGACCCGACTTCCAGCAATAATCGCAGAACAGCCGAATCAATCGGTGAAAATGGCCGCAGGCACAATAGAAAAGCCATTACACCACTGGCCACCAGGGGGCGCCAAACAATTCCAATCAATACATTGAGAGAAAGCGGGATCGCCTTCATCAGTTCAAAATACATGCCTGGCGTGAAGACGATATCGGCCAGCAGGAGCGATTGTGCCACCCCCAGCGCGCCGTTCAGCTTGAATCCCAGGAGTATGCAGGGCGCGGCGATGGCGACGCGCATCCACGCGAGCACGCCTGCGCTGCGGACATGGCCTGTAACATTGAGAGCGAAAGCGGCGCTCATGTTGAAGCTGTTGAGCGCCGACGCCAACGCAATGTAGACAATAAATTGTGACGTCTCGACCCATTGGTTGCCCAGCAGGACCAAGGTGAAGTCGTGGGCGACGCAGGCGATCCCAACGCCGGCCGAGGCACAAATAATCGCTACAAACCGGAGATTGGTCACCAGCGCCTCTGTCATTTCCTCGAGGGATCTCGAAAACAGGCGGCAGTAGGCCGGGTAGAGCGCACGCGTCGCGGGGGAGATGACTTCCGACAGCGGCAACTGGGCCAGTTCGCTGCCGACCGTATACTGGCCCATCAAAGACGCAGAAGCCTGTGTGCTGAGCACCCACTGATCGAGGCGGCTCAGCAAATAATTAGCTGTCGACGATACCAGAACCCAAACCGAATAGGACCAGATTTCTCCGGCCGCGGCCAGCGACAAGCGTGGCCTGTAGCTGCTGATAATGTAACTCATGATGACCAAAGCGAATTGGCCTACGACCATCCCGCCGACCAGCGCAATATAGTTGCGGAAATAAACAGCAAGCGAGAGCGTAACAACGAAGGAAAGAAGCTTGGTAATGAGATTGTATTGAAAATCCTTGGCGAATTGCATGTTGCGGCGAAAATCGACAGTTCCGATATTTTCAAATCCGTTCAGCAGGGTGCGCAACGCAAGAATTCGTACCAGCGGTACGGCGGCGGGTTCGTGGAAGAGTGATTGGGCCAGCGGTGCTATAACAAACATCGCCAACGCCAGCGTGCCGTTCACGATAATCCCCACGGTCCAGGCCGTGTCATAATGCGCTCGGGTGGGTTGGCTGTGACGAATGATGGCGAGCCGCTGTCCGGTTTCTGCCATTAGTTCGAGCATTCCGATAACCAGCATTGCTTTCGCGACCAGGCCGAAGTCTTGGGGCGTCAACAGGCGGGCCAGTATCACGGTGCTGACGAGGCCAATACCGCGTACTGCCCAGCGCATGGCCACCATCCAGCTGGATCCTATGGCCATGGTGCGACCATAGTCGACGGTGCTTACAGGTTGAGGCTGTTCCAGATCACTCACTGCGGGCGCTGCGTCTGCAGATTTGTTTATCCGGTGAATATCGAAATATAGAGACCGCGCATGGCACGAGCCATCCATCTGCCAATAAGGGACGATCGCGTATTCCATGCGGGAAATCAGGCGCTCGGCAATTTTTTTAGCATGGCGACCCGCTCCATTTATTCGCACTCCACTGCAACCTGCGCATTGCCAATCCCGTATTGCAATATTATCGGGCGAACGGGTACTACAACGGTTAACGGTATGCGGGCAAAGAAGCCCGGACGTTCTTGTTTTGGTCCATTAGAGAGCCGTCGTTTAAGGCAATGAGGCAGTGTCGAACACCTTCATTTCGCGGGGGCAAAATTGTACATCCGAGTTCTATATTTTCAATTGGCCAGGACGTAGAAATCGGAAGAGTGTCAGGTAATTCGCGCACCCGCGCGATGTTGCGAAGGGGGGAATCGTGTTGCGTAACGTTAAGAGGGCGATTGGACGAATCGCGCGCAAGTGCGGCTATGAGGTTATCCCATCGTATCAGCTTTCCGAAACACCACTTGCGCATCATCTGCAAGAACTGTTCGCTCGTCTTCATATCGATCTGGTGGTCGATGTCGGAGCCCATTATGGCGAGTATGCGCACTTTCTGCGGGAAGTCGTCGGATATAGGGACTCGATTCTTTCGGTCGAGCCCATTAGCGAAAATTTCAAGATTCTGGAGCGGACGCGCGAATCCGATCGCAACTGGGTGGGCGTCAATGTCGCATTAGGACCCGCGAATACGAGGATGAAAATCAACGTAACCAAGGACACGCAGTTTGCCTCGTTCAAGACGCCTAGCCAGGCCGGTCTTTTGGCTACAGGCAATACGCAGATGCGCGCCAACGCGTCCGTCGAACGTACAGAAGAGGTTGAAGTCCTCCGGCTCGACGAACTCCTGACAAAGCATTGCACCGAAAGGCCGGATGCGAAAATCTATTTGAAGTTGGATACACAGGGCTTCGATTTGCAGGTCATCGCCGGATTTGGCGAGGCGCGAAATCGTATTCTTGCCATGCAATCCGAGATTTCAATGCTGCCGTTATACGAGGGCATGCCGACATATGCCCGATCGATAGAAACGTTCGGTGATCTCGGATTTGACGTGACGGGATTCTTCCCTGTCGCGAGGGATGAAATGCTGAGGGTCATTGAGTTTGATTGTACTTTGATATCTAGACGGCCTTCGTGATGCGAGCCTTGTTTGTTTCGACCCATTTTCCTTATGATTTCTCGAAGCAGACTTATGGTGTCTTCAAGAGGCTGGACCTGTTTGTGTCAGCTATTTCGAGCATGTGTTCGGGGCTGGATGTGCTTTTTTACACTCCAACCGATTACGAAATATCAGATGAGAAGACGCTCGCGCTTCAGGAGGCGTACTCGGCTCGCTGGGGCATAGAGATCAAACTGCATCTTTGCGCCGCTGCCATAAATACGCCATCGGCGGCTAGCTACTACGTCCTGCCGATCTTCGACATTCGAAGACAGCGAAGCTATTCCGCCGCCTCCGGCCCCGTACAGATTCAAGCTTTTGAAGCGTTATTGGAGAAGGGACACGATTTCATCTTCATCCATCGCCTCTATGGAATGATGCCGGTGCTACTCACAAAGAAAATGACAGCCCCAGTGTTTCTTGACCTGGACGAGATCGAACACAAATGGTTCTACGACAGCATCTCGCAGCCTCCCCAATGGCCCGCCAAGAAACTGTTATATTTGCAAATACCCGCTCTGTATCTGATGGAGAAAGCGTCGGTCCAACGAGCGAGGCGGACTTTTATCTGCTCTGCGGCCGATCGTCATTATCTCTCGACGCGCTGGCCTTCATCGAGAGTCGCACAGGTGCAGAACGCCATAGCTCTTCCCCCGTTGGAGCCACTGACAACAGCCAAAACCCTCCTGTTTTTGGGCTCGTTCGGATACAGACCGAATATACTGGCAGCGTCAGAACTCATCGAGCAGATTTGGCCAGATATACTTGCCAAAGTGCCTGACGCCAAGCTGTTCATCACAGGCGACCATCCCGACAATATCGCAGCGTACAAGTCTTCGCCTCCGAACGTCGTATTTACAGGCTTCGTGCCAGATATCGACGAGCTCTATCGGGGTATTCGAGGTGTTGTCTGCCCAATCCGATCTGGCGGAGGCACGCGGCTCAAAGTCATAGAGGGGGCCCTGAGAGGAAAGGCGATTGTCTGTACGACGATCGGTTCCGAAGGCCTAGGGTTGCAGGACAGCATTCATCTTCTTATCCGAGACAAGAAGGCTGACTTTGTGGCGGCATGCGTTTCGCTGTTGAATGACCACCACGAAGCCAGCCGTCTTGGACTCAATGCACGAGCCAAGGGGATTGATCTCTACGACAAGGAGAAGATTGCGCAGGATATTTGCAGACAAATAACGTCAGATTTACAAGGTGATGCCGAACGCGCAAGTTCGGTAAATTAAGCGCACTGCCTGTTTTCGGCATTGCTTAAGATACCCGGGATTGGGACCGGAGCGGTCCGACTAGCCATTTTGGGCGAATTGATCATCTGCTCGAAATGCCGGCTTCTTTGTTGAAGCCTTTTGCGACAAGCGGGCCAATTGCGGAACTATGCATATCAAGATGATGAAAAGATCGTAGTACGCCATGCTTAAGGCGGCGCCGCCGACCAAAAATGCGAACAAGCTGATCTGCATCATCCCCGCGAGCTTCCGTATCCAAAGCGTCTTCTCTTGCTGCGGGGTCCTGGCGAGTTTCCAGCACAATCCAAATGAAGCGATTATGAGGGCAAGATAAAGGGCGAGGCCGATGTATCCATGCTCCCCCAGCACCTGGAAATATATGCTGTGCGCGGCGTGCGACCCTTCCGTCGGGAAATAGTAATGGAAAATCTCATTCAATTGAGGCCCGTAAAATCCCGCACCGAACGGAAAATGATCTGTGGCGTATTTTATCGCGACCTGCCACGCCACCCAACGACCATGAAACGAAGCATCTGAATCAGCGGATTGTATCGTGGCGGCGCGGTCAATGATTTCCTGCGGCGTAAAGTGATAAATGGCTGCAGCTGCGATCGCCAACGCAGCCAGAAAGACAAATTTCCGTCGAGCCTTGAGCAGTGCCAGTATCGCAATGGCCGCCAGCGCGATGTAAGCGCCTCTGGAATAGCTTCCGATGATCGCGATCCCGGTGAAGACCATCGTAACGCCCATCAACCAGGAAAGCGGCTTGAATGAGACGCTCGTCCGCAAGTATTCGATCAGCGGCATCGTCATCAATAGCGCCAGGGCCAGTTGGTTATTATCGCCTATTATTGTGCCGTCGGGCCCCAGAACCTTATAGACCCCCCCTGTCTCTATCGTGAACACGCCGCCCTTCACGCCGTAATATAAAAGGGAAATGACGGCCACCCAAATCAGCGCATCGATTCGCGTTTTATTGGTCGCCATTCCCGCAATCACAAATCCGAGAACTAATATTCTCCAGGTTCGATCCCAAAATTGCCACGACCAGGCTGGATTGAATGCGAAAAACGAGTTGAAGGTCGTCCAAATCAAAAATAGCGCGAGCAGGACGATGATAGAATGGCGCGGAATTCGTTTGGGCTCTTTCGAGATCCCCCATGAGAAAATGGTGACCAACGCGATAATGAGGTTGAGGGGCAGAGATTGCGAGAAGCCGAATGCTTCCCGGTGCGGGTTCATCAGGGAAAACCATTCCCAGATCAGGACGCCGACAAAGGGAAAGCGGAATGTGAATCCGAGTCCCAGCGACACCCACGCTACCAGCCAGATGTCACGCATCGGGCGAGCGGCCGTTTGAACTCATTGGCGCAACATGAGCCAGGGCATGGCGCGCTCCAGATCCAACATGCCCCGGCCATCAGCGACCGATGAAGTCGAAATCGAAATCCGTCCAATCATGTCAGATTCCAGCCATCCGCCGGCACATTTGTTCAAAATGGGGTCGCTTGTGAACAGCAATTCTGTTCCGAGTTCTCTCGCCGCTTCAGCAATTGCCGGGCTGTAGCGGCCATGGGGAAAGGACATGGTCGTACACGCATTTTCCCCCAACTGCTCGCGCATGATGGATTGGGCCTGTCTGAGATCATTTACCGGATCTGCCAACATTGTCAGAGGAAGATGGCTCGCGCCATGCCCCCCGATGCTGACCCCAGATTTCTGCAATGCGCGCAGGGTATTCCAATCGGCCATATGGCGAGGAGCGACCTGCATCAAAGATTTGTCCAAATAGCGATTCAGCAATTCGTCTCTTTTAGCGGGCGGCAGCGCCCCGTACAACACGAGAATTGACAGCTCGGGATCCCCTTCCGTATCGATCATTGGACGGCCGTCATCTGCGGTCAATGCCCGCAAATCGCCATAGGCAACATGCCCGGTCCGCAACGCTGCGAGCAGAACCTCTTGCCACCATTTCTCGCCCGAAGAAATCGCGTCGGTGGCCGCGAACAGTGTCCAGGGTGTCTTGGTTGCCGCAAGCACTGGCGCTGCGTGAATCGCATTGTCGTCCCAGCCGTCATCGAAAGTAACAAGGAGAGGAAACGGGGGGAGGGGCTTTTCTCTCCGCCGGGACTTCAAGACGTCGTTCAGAGCAACGACATTGTAATTCGCTGCGACGAATTTCATCAGACATTCGAGCAGCGCAGTTGAAATCGTATACTCTTCGTCCGCGCCATCCATCAGCTGTTCGGGAAGCACGCGATGAAACATCAGAACGGTGAGTCGCTCACGGTGCTTCAGCCTGTGATACAGGCTCAAACCGCCGCCCTTTACAGCGATCGTCTTGGCCAGCCGGCGCATCGCGTGTTTCATCGCCGCAAGAGGTTTTTCTTGAGCCATACCGCGAAGGAATTCGCATTTGCCAGAAACAATATGCTTTCCCAAAGCCCGTAACCCATTTTGATCGAGCGCGAGATCAATTGACGTCCGATGTCGGACGCTCCCCGGCTGTAGGCGAGTTGGCCGAGCCGAAGCGTTCTGCGCCCGCGAATCGATTTTATTTCCTCGGGCGTCAATCGGTGCGAAAGCCGGGCGACATGGCCTTCATCATGGGAAGCGTGTACATCAGTTGATCGTTAAATGATCCCCCTGACAGGCTGTGTTGCCGCTCGTGGACATGAACCAAACTCTCGAACACGTAGCTCAAACAACCACGCTCCGCCAACCGGATCCACATGTCCTGATCTTCGGCAATTTTCAGGGATTGATTGAACCCGCCCAGTTCCTCCAAATGCCGACGCCAAACGAGGACGGACGGTGTGGTCACATAGTTGTCCTCTAGGAGGGCCTTCCAGGCGTTATTGCCGGCTGTGACCGTCTGCCCCCGATAAATGTCGCCCAAATTCTGTCCCGTCGGCGAAATTAAATCGGAGCCGCAGGATACAAAGGTGCTGTTTGGTTCAGACACAATGAGCCTTACTTGTTTCTCCAGCTTCGTGGGAAGCCACTCGTCATCCGCATCGAGAAAGGCGACAAGGTCCGTATCGGCCTTGCGTATGCCCTCATTGCGTGCTCCAGCCGCTCCGAGATTTTTTGCAAGTCTGATGACTTCAATTTTCGCGCCCACATAGCCCTGCGCAACATTGGCCGTCGCATCAAGGCTCGCGTCGTCCACAACCAAAACGCGATCCGGCGGAAGCGTCTGCGCCGCTACTGAATCCAAGGCACGCCGGATTGTCGCCTCGGAATTGTAGGCCGGAATGACCACGCAAATGCTGGGAGGCGTTATTTGGAGAGGCGCGTGGCCCTGATCCGGAGGAGACACAATTTGCGGTCTATGGCTCTTCGCCAGCTCCAGGATTTCACTCGGCGTGGCAGGACTTCCACCCAATTCTCCCATGAAAAATTCAAGATAATTCTCAATCCAATTCAAGAAGCGCTCAACATCGCGCGGGCTACGCGTATAGGGCGTTTTGCCGGGCTCCAACGACGGACTGTGGTAACTGATTGCGAACACGCGCTGACCGGACCGCGTCAACGTCCGGGTTAAATTCTTCGCGTCCGCCAAACTATACCCTTCTGGCGAAATGCGGACGCGATTCAATATGCCGATGCGCGACAAGACCGCCGGCAACCTTGCTCGCCTGCTCAACGAAGACGTAAACGAGCGATTGGCAGTATTCTGGAAGTTACGCATCGGTCCAATCATGCCGGCCGTCACCGGGATCTCGAGAATGCGTCGCCCTGAGCCCAGCCAGTAGGGTTCTGACGGTGCGCCGGAATAATCCGGGCTGGATTTCGTGATCGCAGGGCCTGGCAAGACGCTGCAATCTATTTCATAGCCGAACTGCTGGAGCAGCCGCGGTGTATCCGGCCCGGCTCCATATCGGCCCGTCCGAAACAATTTTGGGGTGATATTGAAATTCTGCCTTATGATTTCAGTCAAAGCTTCGATTTTTTTTAACTGCAGCTCGGGAGGCAGATTGCAGGCAAAGGAATTTTCCTCGCCCACAATTTCATCGTAAGGCGGCGTAACCCAGGGATGCAATTGCGCGCCGATTTCGCAATGCCCGGCTTCCGCGAATTCCCGCAATGGTCGATAGCCCCGTTCCTGCGAGGCTACCGGATAATCCACCGCATAGGTTGGCACGAGATTGAAACGCCGATAGATGGCTTGGGCCGCTGATTGAGCCGCAATCGTTTTGACCGAGTTGTTGGAGGCCGCGAATGGCGCGCTCCAATCGAACTCCTCTTCCGCATCGATGATGCAAATAACCTTCGGCGATGATTGCAACGGGAAATGGACAATGTCGCCTGCTGAAGCGGGCAACATCACCGAGCGAGGAAGGGCGCTCCTAGTCGAACTCAAAGATCCTCTCCCTCCAACGAGGAACGACTGACATATTCGCCCCGGGCCCTGCAGACCGCATAGGTGCGTTGGGATACCATAATTTGTGGCCTTTGGGGGCCGGCTTTGCAATATTATTGTCGATAATTGCGTCGGCTTTGGATATTCAAGCAGGTAGAGGCAATATGTGGCACGACCGCTATGGTCGTGGGAAGCTTCAAGGCGGCATGAGATGAGTGGAGCATGGTACGCGCTGGCAACCATCGCCGTGGCGCTGGTCATTCGATGGTATATTCAAAACGATACCGGAACCTTCGACCGCGATTCCGATGGAGCTTCAAAACGTTCCAAAGCGTGGCGGAGTGGAAGGCCGGATTAATCGTCCAAGATTTTGCGATCTCATGTTGATCGGAAGGACATTGAATGTGTCATCGGACGTTGGTATTGACGGCGCCCCAACCTCGATCCGCTCAAGACAACACTATACAGTCGCAATCACTGCGCGCGTTCGACCAGACCGCACCGGCTTGCAGACACGTTCTGGTAATCTGCGCGACGCGTTTCCCAACTTCTGAATAGCCGGGCTGCGCTAGGCAGCGATCGGCCACATGGCGCTGGTGAGTGCGGAAACCGGCAGGGTGGTGCGGTAGAGCGTCTTTTCAACGAACCACACGCAAGTGACGATCGTGACATCCTGATTGGTCTGAACGGATTCGATCGTCATGTCGGGGCCGCCCGATTTCAAACAGACAACTTCACCAGCCTGATAGGAGTGCATTGGTCACCTCAGCTATAATCTGGGTCCCAGCATCACCTGGCAGTGCTTGGTTATTCGTTAAGATTTGTCCGACCGGCGCTTGCCGCGCGCAGGCGCACGCCTGTTGTCGTTAATGAAGGGTAAAAATACAGCCTGATACGCGGCGCGGACTAGCCTTCGCCCCGGGGGCCGCCTACGCCTGTGAGGCGCCCAATTCGCCCTTCAGGCGCTGCTCCCAATTGAGCGCCGTGGTCACGATGGTGTCGAGATCGCCATGCCTGGGTTTCCAGTTTAAAACCTCCGACAGTTTTGCGGTATCGGCCACGACGATAGCCAGATCGCCCGGCCGCCGCGGCGCCAGTTCGATTTTCAAAGCCTGTCCCGATATGCGCTGAACCGCAGCGGCCACCTGCCGCACAGAGAAGCCGCGGCCATAGCCGCAATTGAGCAGGATGGATTGCCCCTTGTCGCGCAAATAGGCGAGCACGCATTCATGAATATCGACCAGGTCGGAAACGTGAATGTAGTCGCGCACCCCGGTGCCGTCCGGCGTGTCGTAATCGGTGCCGAATATGGTCAAATGCGAGGCCTGTCCGGTCGCGACCTGGCAGGCGCGCTTGATCAGATGCGTCGCACGCGGCGTCGATTGTCCGGTCCGGCCCAAAGGATCGGCGCCGGCAACATTGAAATAGCGCAGGATGCCGAACTTTATGCCATGGGCGGCGGCCGCATCCTGCAGGATCCACTCCGTCATGAGCTTGGAGCGGCCATAGGGGCTCAGCGGCGCCATGGGACCTTCCTCGGAAACAGGGATGACGGGGGGAGAGCCGTAGACCGCGGCGGTTGACGAAAACAGAAAATTGGGTACCCCGTGGCGGACGCAGACTTCAATCAGCGTACGCGCCGCGGCGGTGTTGTTGGCGTAATAATCGAGAGGCTTCTCGACGGATTCCGGGACGACCACCGATCCGGCAAAGTGGATGACCGAGTCGATCTTGTGTGTCTCGACCAGCCGTGACACCAGCGCCTGGTCGGCGATGTCGCCCCGGATAAAAGTGACATTCCGCGGCAGGTTTTTTTCCACGCCGGTAATCAGATTATCGAGAACAACGATGTCCTCGCCCGCTTCGACCAGGCGGTGGGCCATGTGGCTTCCGATATATCCGGCTCCGCCGGTTATCAATATACTCATCGCGCGCGTCCCTCGCCAATTAAGCCAAATTAGAGACTGTCGGGACGCCCGACACTGACATAGTGGAAGCCCGCGTCGCTCATCTGGCTGGGGCGATAGATGTTGCGCAGGTCCACCATCAGCGGATGTTTCAGCGCGGCCTTTACGCGCGCGAAATCCAGCGCCCGGAATTCGTTCCATTCGGTGAGGATCACCACGCCGTCGGCGCCCTCCAGTGCGTCATAGGTGTCTGAACGATAGTCCAATTGCATGTGCTTGACCGCTTCCTTGTGGCCTTCCGGATCGAAGGCGCGAATGGTGGCGCCCGCTTTCTGCAGATAGGGCAGGATCACCAAAGACGGCGCGTCGCGCATGTCGTCGGTATTGGGCTTGAAAGTCAGGCCCAACACCGCGATGGTCTTGCCTTTCACGCCCCCGAACGCGGCTTCGATCTTGCGCGCCATGGCCAGCTTGCGCGCCTCGTTGACGGCCACAACCGCTTCCACGATGCGGGTGGGAGCACCCAGTTCCTGCGCCGTCTGCACCAGGGCGAGTGTGTCCTTGGGAAAGCAGGAGCCGCCATAACCGGGACCGGCATGGAGGAATTTTCCGCCAATGCGCCCGTCCAATCCGATGCCGCGCGCCACATCCTTCACATTGCCGCCGACCTTCTCGCAAATGTCCGCCATCTCGTTGATGAAAGTGATCTTGGTGGCAAGAAAGGCGTTGGCCGCATATTTGATCAGCTCGCTGGACTCGCGGCTGGTGAACACGATCGGGGTCTCGTTGAGATAGAGCGGGCGATAGACTTCGCGCATCACCTCGCGGGCCTGTTCGGTATCGCAGCCTACCACCACCCGGTCGGGGCGGCGGAAATCCTCCAGCGCCGAACCTTCGCGCAGAAACTCCGGGTTGGACGCCATGTCGAACCGGACATCGGGACGCTTTTTGCGGATGATTTCTTCGACCTTGCGGCTGGTGCCGACCGGCACGGTGGACTTGGTCACCACCACGGTATAGCCGCTCAGCGCCTCGGCAATTTCTTCCGCGGCAGCGAAGACATAGGACAGATCGGCATGGCCGTCGCCGCGGCGGCTGGGCGTGCCCACGGCAATGAACACGGCTTCTGCCTCCGCCACCGCCGTTTTCAGATCGGTGGTGAAGGACAGGCGACCGGCCTTGGCGTTGACCGCCACCACATCGTCCAGTCCGGGCTCAAAAATCGGAATGCCGCCCGCGCGCAAGGTTTCGACCTTGCTTTCGTCCTTGTCGATGCAGATCACATCATGGCCGAACTCCGATAGACAGGCGCCGGATACAAGCCCCACATACCCCGTGCCGATGATGGCGATGCGCATGGAATCTCCGCGAATTTGTGCCTTTTTCTGGCCCGAACGGTCTGCAAATACAAGAGAAACCCCAAAGGATTCCTTAAATTGTCCCTTTGGTGACAACGGGTTATAACAGCGGCGATGATCGAAATTCGCGACCTGGTCTTCGAATATCCCGGTCATCGGGCGCTGGCTGGTGTCAGCCTGACGATCGCCGGCCATTCCATCACCGCGCTGGTGGGTCCCAATGGGGCGGGCAAGACCACGCTGCTGCGCTGCATGGCGGCGCTGGAAACGCCTTATGCCGGAAGCGTGGCGATCGATGGTTTGGATACGCGGGAGGCGCCGCGCGCCATCCATGCCCGGTTGGGCTATCTACCGGATTTTTTCGGCCTGTATGACGCATTGTCGGTGCGACGCTGTCTGCATTATGCCGCCCGGGCCCATGGCATCGGTCCAGGCCAGGCCGCAGGCGCCGCCGAAGCGGCAGCCGGGCGGGTTGGTCTTTCCGACCGGATGGAGCAGGCGGCAGGCGCGCTGTCGCGCGGTTTGCGCCAGCGGCTGGCGATTGCCCAGGCCATCGTGCACCGGCCGGCCGTGTTGCTGCTGGATGAACCGGCAGCCGGGCTCGATCCCCAGGCACGGCGAGACCTGTCGCATTTGCTGCTGTCGTTGCGGGAAGGCGGCATGACGTTGGTGGTGTCCTCGCACATCCTGGCCGAACTGGAAGACTATTCCGACCGCATGGTGATCGTGGATCATGGCCGCATCGCCGGCGGTGAAAGCATCGCGCTGAAAGGCGGCACGCGGCTACGCATCCGCCTGGCGGCGCCGCGGGAAGAGTTGAAGGATTTCCTGGCGAAGCAGGGTGCCCAGATCGTGCAGGCGTCCGCCGATCAGGCGCTGGTGACCATGGCTGCCGGCCCGGCGCAAAAAGCCGCGCTGCTGACGGCGCTGGTGCAGGCCGGCTTCGCGGTGGCGGAATTCGCGGAAGATACGCAAGCCCTGGAGGACGTCTATTTCGCACAGGTGAAATCCTCCAGCGGGGCGCAGCCATGAATCCGGAACTGCAGCGCAATCTCTGGCTGGAAGCCTCGCCCTTCCGCCTGGCGCTGATCCTGGGCCTGCTGCTTCTGGTGTTCGCCGCCACCTCGGTCGCGCCCATCGGCTTGACCACGACCTCCGGTGCGGGGCTGACTCTATACTGGTTCTTCGCCGTTCTGTGGGGCACCCGCAGCGCGGCGCTTTCGGTGGTGTCGGAAATCCGCGAACGCACCTGGGACGGGCAGAAACTGTCTTCCATCGGTCCGTGGGAGATGGTGTGGGGCAAGCTGCTGGGCGCCACCGCCGCCAACTGGTTTGGCGGCTTGCTGTGCCTGTCTCTCGTCGTCGGGCTCAACTGGCAGGAGCACGGACCCGCCAGCGCCATTATCTATGGCGTGATCCTGCTGGCGCTGGGCATATTCGCCCAGGCAGTGGCGCTGCTATCCAGCCTGATGCTGGTCCGCCGCCACACCGGCAACTGGCGGCTGGACACCTTCCTTTGCCAGGTGGCGGGCATCGGCGCAGCCTTCGCCTATTATTCGCTGTGGAGTTCGATCCCCGCCTTTGAACGCAGCGGCACGCAAAGCGTCGCCTGGTGGGGGCACGATTTCAATCTCAGCAGCTTCCATCTCGTGTCCTTGCTGCTGTTCCTGGGCTGGGCGCTGGTGGGCTGCTGGCGGGCGATGCGCGCTGAATTGCGTTTCGCCAACGGGCCGTTCGTCTGGCTCGCCTACCTTTTTTATCTCTCGGTTTATAGCGCCGGCTTTGAATCCTGGATCGGCCGCCAGGCGAACCTGCCCGCGGACGCGCACGCCGTCACGTCAAAGCTGGCGCTGGCGGGCATCACCCTGCTTGCTTCCACCTACAGCATGGTCTTCCTGGAGCCCAAAGACCCGGTGCGGTTGCGCTGGCTGGGCGAGCAACTCCGGGCCGGCCAGGTTTACAAGGCCTTCCTGGCGCTGGATTGCTGGATGCTGAGCTATGCCGCCACCCTGGCGGCCGGCCTGATTCTGGCGGCGAGCTGGGCGATGACCAACAGTGCTTTTTCGTTGATGGTGCTGGCGATGCTGGGATTGCTCACCCGCGACGTGGCGATCTTTGTGCTGATGGGCGGAAAGGCAGGCGGCAGGGGCGATTTCGCGGCGCTGGCGATATTGGGCGCGCTCTATCTGCTGCTGCCCATGATCCTGACCGGCTTGAATTTGCGCGGTCTGGATTTCCTGTTCCGGCCTTCGGCCGCCGGTGTGTTGGGCGTGATGGCCGCCTGGGGGCAGGGCGTGGCGGGCGCAATCCTGGCAATACGGCGCGTCGCGCGCTGATCAGCCGGTGCGCACCGATTGTGTTCTGTCCGGCATGCCCGAATAGAGCGGAACGATGCGCTGGCGTGCCACGCCGCCGGCCAGCAAGGCCCCTACGATCTGCCTTTCACTGACATAGGAAGAGATGATCACCGGCGCCTGCCGGGGATCGGCAAACAATTCGGCCGGGCTGATCACCGGTTTTTCCGCCTGTGTCTGGCCCCATTTTTTCGAATCGCGGTCGGCGATGGCAATGATGAGGGGGGCCAGACCGGTACGGTCCAGCAGCTGTGAGGTGTGAATTCCGGCGCCATAGAGAAATACCGGCTCCTGAAAGCGCGCCACGCGCCTGGCCGTGGCGGTCCATAACGCGTGATCGCGTGCGGCGTAGCTCTGCGCGAGCAGGGCGCCGGCCAGAGGCTCGAAACCTGCAATGGTTTCAGCCCGACGCTGTGTTCTGCGCGCGGCGATGGCGATCACCGGATAGTGTTCAGCGGTCATCTCGATGCGCGCTTCTATCGGCTCAAACCCGGCATCCCGCAGCAACCGCTCCAGAACCGCGGGCTGGTAATAATGCAGATGTTCGAAGGTGAACCAGCCTGGCGGAAGCGATTCCGGCGCAGTGGCGCAGGGCACTTCCAGCACCAGATGGCCGTGCGGCGCCAGTGCGGCGTGAAAACGGGCGAGCGCCGCCGGCGGATCATAGAGATGCTCCAGCACATGGCAGGCCAGAATGAGGTCGAGGTTTTTCTGACGCGGGAGGGTATTTTCTTCGTCGCCCAGATCGACATCGATGCCGAAGACGGAAGCGGCCTGGGAAACGGCCGATGGCGAAGGATCGCATCCCCGCACCTGCCAGCCCTGTTTGCGAAACTGATGCAGCATCGCGCCCGAGGCGCAGCCCACCTCATAGGCGCTCCCGGGAGGGAGACCGATATCTGCAAGCAACGTCAGAAATCTCTGGGCATGACGGACAGGAGGTGCGGTGCGAAGGCGTTCGGCGTCGCCGAACACCTCATAGGTCGCGAAGGTCTTGTAGTGATAGGCCATCAACGCGGGCGGCACGGGCGGCCATTGCTGCAGATGGCCGCAAGTCCGGCAGACGCTGAAATCGATTTTGCAAACCTCTTCCCGGCTCAGAAGCGCCAACGACTGGGTCTGGACAATGTCCCGGTCCGGGCCCTTGCACAGCGCGCAATGGGTCACGTTACTGCGCCACAAAGGCCGCCAGCTCGCGGGCAAAGCCGGGCATTACCGCATCCCAATCGCCGAATTTCGTCGGCCAGAATACCCGGGTATCGGCATGCCAGGGATATTCTCCGGTTCCCAGCTGCGGCCAGCCCAGGCCAACGCTCAAATACCAGACTTTTGCGCCCACGCTGGCGGCCGTATGAGCGGCGGCGGTGGGAGCGGAAAGCACCAGGTCCAGGGCAAGGGCCAAGGCGGCCGTGCCGTCGATATCGTCCTTCAGGTCCAGGCCTTCGACCGAGTGAATCTGCACGCCGAATTTTTCGTTGGCGCGCGCGATATCGGGGGCGCTGTCGCCATATTGCAGATTGACGAAAGTGATGCCGGGGGTCTGCAGGATCGTTCCCCAGGCGTCGATGGGTGAGAAATATTTGGCACGCTTGCCGGTCATCATCATGGAGCGCCAGCAGATGCCGACCTTCTTGCCGGGAAGCGCCGCCATTTGTTTCTTGTATTCCGCCACCCGGGCAGGGTCAGGCTTCAGGAAGGGCTTGCGCGGAAAATCGGCCACGGATTTGCGGTAGTATTGCAGGGCAGAGCCCATCGGCGCCCAGACATCCGGCTTGTTCTTGCCGGAGGCGAACGGCACCAGGCGCAACGCTTTGTTGCCGTTGTCGTCGATCAGGGTGCGGTCGTCATAGGTGCCGACCTCGGCCTTGGGATAGGCACGCTGGTATAGAGGGATCAGGCGGGGATCGACGCAGATTTGGAGCTTGCCGGTTTCGCCCACGGCCGCCTGCGCGTCAGGCAGGATGTTGGAGAACATGATCTCGTCGCCCAATCCCTGTTCGCCGACCAGCAGCAGCTTCTTGCCGCGTACATCCTCGCCCTGCCACCTGGGCGCGTCGATGATGTGGTGGAAATAGCAGCGAAAGCGCTCATTGTTGCGGATTTCATATTCGCGGAAACCTTCCTCCAGCTTGCCCAGGCCGATCAGGCAGATGCTGCGCGAATGGCGTGTCTCGATGCGCTCCGCCGGGTCCACCACCAATTCCAGCGCCTTGTCATAGCTCACGAGCGCGTTGTCGAGCTCGCTGAGATGCTGATAGGCATAGCCCAGATTGTGATAGGCGCGGGCGAATCCCGGCTCCAGCCGTGCCGCTTCCCGGTAGAACACCAGGCTTTCGTCGGCGCGGCCTTCCTCGGCCAGCACGGTGGCCAGCGAATTCCACAGAATGGCTTCGTTGGGCATGCGGTACAGCGCGGCGCGCAGAGTCTCGATCGCCACATCGGGCTTGCCCAGATCGGCCTGCACGCTGCCGAGATTGTTGTAGCCCAGCGGCGATTCAGGGCAGGCGGCGATGTAAAGCTGAAACATCCTGGCCGCGCCTTCGGTCAGCTTGAGATTCCAGGCGGTGAGGCCGAGATTGATCAGCAGTTCGGGATCTTCCGGGTCCAGCTCGAAGGCCCGCTCATAGGTCACAAGCGCCTTGTGCAGGTGGCCCATGCGCTCCAGCGCCATGGCCAGGACGTGAAATGCCTTGGAATTTTCGCCGTCGGCTTCCGTCGCTTTCAGGGCCCACTGGCCCGCTCTGACGATGTCGCCCTTGCGCCAGGTGCGGATGCTGCGCTTGAGCGCGATGTTGGAGCGGTGGCGCTTTTTTTCCCGCACCACCTCGTTGACCAGCTCTTCCAGCTTGTCGATCGCCTGGAGGCGGGCATCCACGCCGGCAAGCGAATTCAATGTCGGCTGGGGCAGGGCCTTGGCCATAATCACGCTCAACTTTGAAAATCGGCCTGCATCAAAGCGGTTTATCGTTAATCACTCGTGAACGAAAAGGTTGAAAAATGGGGTGTCGCCGGAGCTTTGTGCTTCTGGCGGCGAAAGTACAAAGCTGGGGCAGCCATGAATATTGCCGAACGCCTGGTCGACATTTCCGCCCATTACGGTCCCGTGCTTGCAACCGTGGACGGATACGACGTCATTGAATGCGAAGCCTGCGGCTTCCGCCACATCGATCCGCTGTTCACCAATGAACAGCTCAAAAAATTCTATGACAGCGAATTCTATCAAACCGAGCGGCCCGATTATTTCGAGCGCATGGAGGCGGACAAGGAATGGTGGATGCTGCGCTACCGCCACTATTACGAATTGCTGGAAGCGCATGCGCCGGGACGGCGCATTCTCGATATCGGCTCGGGCCCCGGCTATTTCCTCGAAGCCGGCCGCGAGTGTGGCTGGCAGGTGCTGGGTTTTGAACCTTCGCGCATCGCGGCCGATTATACTGCCGGGCGCGGCCTTGCCGTGGTCAATGATTTCTTTTCGGCGGCCCGCGCAAATGAGCACGGATCGTTTGATGCCATATCGCTCAGCATGGTGCTGGAGCATGTGCGCGATCCGATTCAGCTGATCGAAGATGCCCGCAACCTGCTGGTCCCGGGCGGCGTGCTGCTCCTGGTCTCGCCAAACGATTTCAATCCGCTGCAGATGACATTGTGGAAGAAGCTGGGCTTTCAACCCTGGTGGGTCAACCCGAAGCATCACCTGAACTATTTCAACACAGCCTCCGCCAGCAGATTTCTGACGGCGCGCCGGTTTGAACCCGTGCATCTGGAGACCAGCTATCCGCTGGAAAACTTCCTGCTGGCGGGGCGCAACTATGTCGGCAATCCCGCCCTGGGCCGCGAATGCCACAATGAGCGCAAGGCGTTCGAGACCGCACTCTTCCGGCATGACCGGGAACGGATGCGGGCCCTCGCGGCCTCGTGGGCGGCGCAGGGGATTGGCCGCGAGTTCATCATTCTGGGTAAAAAGCCGTGAAAATTGTCGGACTGATTCAGGCACATCACCGCGGCTGGGCCGGCGCCCGGGATTTTTCCCTGGCGCGTGTGAGCGGCAAATACGCAGTGGAGGAAGTGATCGACCGGCTCCAGGCCATGCCGCAGATCGCCTCTGTCACCATCGCCGTGCCGGATGATCCCGGCAATGAGATCTTCCGCGATATCGCCGCGGCGCGGGGCGCAAGCTGCTTTTTCGGCTCACGGGAAAATGTCCTGGAACGCACCACCGGCGCCCTGGACAAGGCGGGCGCGGATGTCGCCGTGCATGTGATGGGACAGCACTGCTTTGTGGATACCGCATTGCTGGCGAAAATGCTGGACTTCATGCGGGAAAATCAGGCCAGGTTCGTTTCCCTGCCTGACGCGTTCACGCCCTATTTTGCGGGCAAGATCTACACCCGTGCGCTGCTGGACGAGGTCGGCGTTGCGATAAGGGCCTTGGCCGAGGACCAGGCCATCCATTTTGCCCGTTACCCCGCCTTCATCGAGCAGCACCGCACCAGGTTCAATGCCCTGGTCTATGAGCAGGTGCCGCAATATGACCGCGACTATCTGCTGAAGGTGCGCGACATGGCGCGCGAAATTTTCTCCGATGATCGGATGCATGTGGATGCGTCGGAGGCCAGCAAGATTTCCAATCCGCTGTTTGAGAGTTACGAGTTCGCCTGCAACCAGTTTGGCACACGCGACCGGGTGCTGGATATCGCCTGCGGCGATGGCTATGGCTGCCGCATCATGGCGGACCATGTCGGCGCGGTCCTGGGCGTGGACATCAACCAGCCCCTGATAGCCGCAAATCAGCAGAACAATGCGGCCGCCAATATCTCTTATGGCGTGGACGACTGTTTTGCCCTGTCGCTGGCTGACGGAGCTGTCACCGGCGCCACGGCGATGGAGCTGATCGAGCATCTGCCGGTGGACCAGGTGGACAGTTTCGTGAAGGAAGTGCGGCGCGTGGTGGCTCCCGGCGGCAGTTTCATCTGTTCCACGCCGCAGAACAGCCATGGCGAGATCCCCGTCGTGCCGTGGCATGTGAGGGAATATTCCGTCGCCGAGCTGCGCGCCATCCTGGAACGGCATTTTTCCAGCGTCAAAATTCTCTCCTCCAAATCGGGGGGGCGCCTCACCGAAAGCGAAACCGGCCAGAAAATGGTTGCCCTATGTCATTAGTCAAATCGGAAATTCGCGCCGCCACGCGCCCCCGCGAGGGCGCCGACCTGGTGCTCGACGCGTTTTTGCGTCACCGGGTGAAGCACGTCTTCATTTTTCCCGGCGGCACCATCGCGCCCATCCTCGACCGTATCGAGAAACATTCGGACATCGAAATCGTCTGTCCCCGCACTGAGCAGGGCGCGGGCTATGCCGCGCTGGGCTACGCCCGGATAACCGGGGAGACCGCGGTATTCATGGTGACCTCCGGTCCCGGCGTGACCAATGCGGTGACACCCATCGCCGATGCCTATTACGACAATATCCCGCTGGTGGTGATCACCGGGCAGGTGGGGACCTCCGACATGCG
>WNFL01451733.1_pt1 | contig 26166 bp, 26 predicted proteins | sample 5400361 | NCBI WGS metagenome assembly WNFL01 (sample SAMN13153351, study PRJNA577476) | soil metagenome | isolation source: 40 cm soil on Douglas fir-dominated hillslope | place: USA:California | collected 2013-09-17
TGCCATCTTCGAGAGCTAGCACTGCAGGTGTCGACACTCCGGTTCCTCGCTTTGCGCTACGGCGCTTTCCGCAGATGCGCAAAGCGGGAGGCGCTCCTTCAGAACGTCCTCCCGCTTTATGGGTTGATTCGCGATCAGTTTCCGGGCGCGAATATTAACGATGCCCGCGGTGACTGTCCATGCTTCTTCTAAAGTCCCAGCATATGCTGCATGCCGTACAAGCCCGCCGGCTGCCCGATCAGCCATTCGGCCGCCCGCAGGGCGCCCCGGGCAAAGGTGATTCGATCGGTGGCGCGGTGGGTGATCTCGACCCGCTCGCCGTCGGCCGCGAAAGTCACCGTGTGCTCGCCCACGATGTCGCCGGCACGCAAGCTCGAGAAACCGATGCTGCCGCGCGTACGCGGCGCGTCTTGGCCGGCCCTGTCATAGACGGCGAGTTCCACCAAGTCCCGCCCACGAGCCCCAGCGACCGCCTCCCCCAGGGCCAGCGCGGTACCCGACGGGGCGTCGCGCTTGGTGCGGTGGTGCGCCTCGAAGATCTCCACATCATAGGAGGGGCCCAACCCCAAGGCCGCCGTCGACACCAATTTGGCCACCACGCTCACGCCGACACTGGTATTGGGAGCAACCAGCACCGGAATATCCCGCGCCGCTTGCGCCACATCGGCGCGGCTCGCCGCGTCGAGGCCGGTGACGCCGATCAGCAAGGGAACGCCCGCGGCGGCACAGGCGCGGGCGTGCGCCGCGACGCTGCCGCTCGAACTGAAGTCGACGGCCGCCGACGCCCCCCGAATCCCCAGTGCCGGATCCGCGGTGATCAACACCCCGGTGGGCGCACCCTCGCCGGCCGCGTCCTGTCCCAGCCGGCCGCTGTGAGGCGAGGCGATGGCACCGCTCAAGCGAAAAGCCGGGGTGTCGTGCAGTGCGCGCAGCAACGATTGCCCCATGCGCCCCGTGATGCCGAAAATTGCCAGGGCGGGCATACGGAAGCCCTTAGTCGACCGCGCCGGTGAAGAATTTCTTGACGCCCTCGAAGAAGGACTGCTCGCGCGGCTGATGGCTGCCCTGCCGCAACGAGGCCTCGAATTTCTTCAACAGCTCCTTCTGCTCGCTACCGAGGCTCACGGGAGTCTCCACCACGACTCTGCAAAACAAATCGCCCGCCGCACCGCCGCGTACCGGACGAACGCCCTTCTCGCGCACGCGAAATACACGTCCGGATTGCGTCTCGCTGGGGATCTTCAGGATCACCTCGCCGTCGAGCGTCGGCACCTCCACGGAACCGCCGAGGGCGGCCGTGGTAAAGCTAATCGGCACCTCGCAGGATAAATGACTGCCTTCGCGCTCGAAGATGGCGTGTTCGCGGACCCGCACCTCGACGTACAAGTCTCCGGCGGGTCCGCCGTTGCGGCCCGCCTCGCCCTCGCCGTTCAGGCGAATGCGGTCGCCGGTGTCGACGCCTGCGGGTACGGTGACGGGCAGGGTTTTTTCCTGCCGGACCCGGCCCTGGCCGAAGCAGGCATCGCAGGGATTGCTGATGATCTTGCCGCGGCCCTTGCAGCGCGGGCAGGGTTGTTGGATGGTGAAAATCGACTGCTGCACGCGCACTTGGCCCTGGCCGTGGCAGGTATCGCAGGTCTTCGGCACGGTCCCCTTGGCGGCGCCCGAACCCTTGCAGATCTTGCATTCGGCCAGGGAGGGTATCTTGATCTCGGTGTCGGTGCCGAACACGGCCTGCTCGAGATCCAATTCCAGCTCGTAGCGTAAATCGGCGCCGCGAAATACCTGCGACCGGCCGCGCTGACCGCCGGAGAAGATGTCGCCGAACATTTCGCCGAAGATGTCGCCGAAGGCCTCGCCGGCACTGAAGCCCCCGCCGCGGCCGCCTTCGAGTCCGGCATGTCCGAATTGATCATAGACGGCGCGCTTTTGCGGGTCGCACAGGATCTCGTAGGCCTCCTTGGCTTCCTTGAATTTGTGCTCCGATTCCGGATCGTCCGGATTGCGATCCGGATGATATTTCATGGCGAGGCGGCGGTACGCCTTCTTGATATCCGCGTCGGTCGCGGTCCTGGTCAGTTCCAGGAGCTTGTAGTAATCCTGCTTCGCCATTGCTCGCCTTTTTCTTGGGGGCCGCCCATAAAAATGAACCGCCGATACCACAGTACCGGCGGTTCAGCTCAAGATAATCCTACCAAGACCGACGCCTTTAGGCCTTCTTGCGATCGCTTTCCTTGACCTCTTCGAATTCGGCATCCAGCACGTCATCTTTGGGCTTTTCCGCCTGACCGCCCGCCCCTCCAGTGTCGCTCGCGGCGCCGGCACCCGCTGCCGACTGCTCGTACATTTTCTGCAGCAGCGCCGTCGATGCCTGCTCGAGAGCCTGGGTCTTGCGCTCGATGTCTTCGCGATCGTCGCTGCTCATCGCCGTCTTGACGGCCGCCACCGCCTCGTTCGCCGCCTTCTTCTCGTCGTCGGAGATCTTGTCCCCGGCATCCTTGAGCGCCTTTTCGACCGTATGAATGGTCGCATCGGCCTTGTTGCGGGCGCCCACGAGCTCGCGGAACTTCTTGTCCTCCTCGGCATGGGCCTCCGCGTCGCCGACCATGCGCTTGATCTCCGCCTCCGACAACCCGCTGGAGGCCTTGATGACGATGCGCTGTTCCTTGCCGGTTTTCACGTCCTTGGCCGAAACATTCAAAATGCCGTTGGCATCGATGTCAAAAGCCACCTCGATCTGCGGCATGCCGCGCGGTGCCGCCGGAATGTCCGTGAGATCGAATCGGCCGAGCGATTTGTTGTCGCTCGCACGATCGCGTTCGCCCTGCAGCACATGGATGGTAACGCCCGTCTGGTTGTCGTCCGCAGTCGAGAACGTCTGCGACGCCTTGGTCGGGATGGTGGTGTTCTTCTCGATCACCTTGGTCATGATGCCGCCCAGCGTCTCGATCCCCAACGACAGGGGGGTCACGTCGAGCAGCAGCACGTCCTTGACGTCTCCGGAGAGCACCCCGGCCTGGATCGCGGCGCCGACCGCCACCGCCTCGTCGGGATTCACGTCCTTGCGCGGTTCCTTGCCGAACAGGTCCTTCACCGCCTGCTGCACCAGCGGCATGCGGGTCTGGCCGCCGACCAGAATGACCTCGCTCACGTCCTTCATGCCCAAGCCGGCATCCTTGAGCGCGATACGGCAGGGCTCCATGGTCTTCTGCACCAAATCTTCGACCAAGGATTCGAGCTTGGCGCGGGTCAGCTTCATGTTGAGGTGCTTGGGGCCCGCGGCGTCCGCCGTGATGTACGGCAGATTGATTTCGGTCTGCTGGCTCGAGGAAAGTTCGATCTTGGCCTTCTCAGCCGCCTCTTTCAGGCGCTGCATGGCCAGAGGGTCCTTGCGCACGTCGATGCCGCTTTCCTTCTTGAATTCATCGGCCAGATAGTTGATGACGCGCAGGTCGAAGTCTTCACCGCCCAGGAAGGTGTCGCCGTTGGTCGACAGCACCTCGAATTGGCGCTCGCCGTCCACCTCGGCGATTTCGATCACGGACACGTCGAAGGTGCCTCCGCCCAGGTCATAGACCGCGATCTTGCGGTCGCCGCCGTCCTTGTCGAGGCCGTAGGCCAACGCCGCCGCCGTCGGCTCGTTGATGATACGCTTGACGTTCAAGCCCGCGATGCGGCCGGCATCCTTGGTCGCCTGGCGCTGCGAATCGTTGAAATAGGCCGGGACCGTGATGACGGCTTCGGTGACGGGCTCGCCCAGATAGTCCTCGGCGGTCTTCTTCATTTTCATCAGGACCCGCGCCGAGACCTCGGGAGGCGCCATCTTCTTGCCCTGCACTTCCACCCAGGCGTCGCCGTTGTCGGCCTTGATGATCTTATAGGACACCATGCTCATGTCCTTCTTCACCACGTCGTCGGTGAATTTACGGCCGATGAGCCGTTTGACCGCGGCCACGGTGTTCGCCGGGTTGGTGACGGCCTGACGCTTGGCGGACTGTCCCACCAGCACCTCGCCGTCCTTGGTGAAGGCAACGATCGACGGCGTCGTCCGGTCGCCTTCACTGTTCTCGATGACCTTGGGCTTGCCGCCCTCCATGAACGCGACGCAGGAATTGGTCGTGCCGAGATCGATGCCAATCATTTTACCCATGTGAAAACCCTCTAAGAGATTCTTAACCTATGACCGCTACGTGGGGGAGTCCGCGGCAATTTTCAATTGCCATCCGCACCCGGAGCTTTACTGACGATGACCCGTGCCGGCCGCAATAATCGTCCGTTCAGGGAATAGCCCTTTTGAATCACCGACAACACCGTATTCGCGGGATGCGCCGCGCTCTCCTGGACCGCCATCGCCTCATGCCACTGCGGGTCGAAGGGCTGGCCCGCGGGGTCGATGATTTTGATGCCGGCCTTGTCGAAGGCGCGGTGCAGCTGCCGCAATGTGGCCTGCGCCCCTTCCAGGAGGGCAGGGCCGGGATTCGCCGCGCCGGCGTTGATTCCGGCCTCCAGGGCATCGCCGACGGTAACCAACTCCTGCGCGAATCGCTCGATGGCGAACTTGCGCGCATTGTCGATCTCGCGCTCGCTGCGTTTGCGGAAATTCTCCATTTCCGCCACGGCGCGCAGATAGCTGTTGCGGTTCTCGGTGGCCTTGGCCTCGGCCGCGGCCAAGGCGTCCGAGCCGCCCTCCGGGCCCTCGTCGGCGGGAATCGCGCCTTCGGCTTGATCGGTTTCGTTCACAAACTATGCCCTCAAAAGAATGGCGGCATGAATGCCGCTCGAAGCGCCTGTGTTGGGGGCTATTTGCGCGCGTTCAAGGCCGAACCCAGCAGTTTGGCGGTGACATCCACGATGGGAATGACCCTCTCGTAGGCCATGCGGGTCGGTCCGATGATGCCCAAAACCCCCACCACCCGGTTGTCCAGCATGTAGGGCGCGGTCACGACGCTGATGTCGTCCAGAATTCGGTAGCCTGTCTCCTGGCCGATGAAGATCTGGATGCCATCGGCCCGTAGACAGCTGTCCAACAGGCGCAAAATATCGTGCTTTTCGTTGAACGCTTCAAATAGGCGCTTCAGCCGGTCGACATTGGACAGCTCCGCGAATCCCATCAGATTGGTTTCGCCGGCGATGACGTATTCAACCCCCTCGTCGGGCTTGGTGTCGAAGACCTTCTGAGCCATTTGGATGGCGTCCTGCATGAGCTGGTTCATGTGCTGCCGGGTCTCCTGCAGCTGCCCGACCAGCTGGGCTCGGACCTCCGGCAGCGAGCGTCCCGCGAACGCCTCGTTGAGGTAGTTGGCGGCGCGGCGCAATTCCTCGGTGGAATAGTAGCGATCGAGCTGGACCACCCGGTTCTGCACCTCGCGGTTGCTCATCACCATGATGGCGAGCGCGCGATTCTCGGACAGAGCGATGAATTCGATTTGCGACAGGGCGACGTAGTTGGGGTTGGGCAAGGTCACGAGACCCGCCATATGCGAGACGTTCGACAGCATCTGCGACACCGTTTGGACCAGCGAGCGGCCGTTGGCCGCATCGCTCGTCAAGCGGCGCTCGATTTCCTCGATCTCCTCGTGGTGCAAGGGCTTGAGCTTGAGCAGCGTATCGACGAAAAAGCGGTAGCCCTTGTCGGTGGGTATGCGCCCCGCGGAGGTGTGCGGCGAAGCGACGAAGCCCAAATCTTCCAGGTCGGCCATCACATTGCGAATGGTCGCCGACGAGAGACTCAAACCCGAATCGCGCGACAGCGTGCGCGAACCGACCGGCTGCCCGTCGCGGATGTAGTTCTCAATCAGGGCCTTGAGCAGCAGCTGCGCCCGCTCGTTGAGCCCCTCCTCGGTGCCTTCAGTCATACGCTCCATATAACATGTTTGAAGCTGCCTAGCGTAAAGTCAAGACCCGCGATTCAGCCCAAATCATCGTTTCAGCGCGTGACCGGCTTGTCGCGGGCATGCTACAAGGAATCGCTCATGACACCTCCTTTTCGATCCATCGCCATGGTCGGCAACGCCAAAGATTTGCGCGTCGCCGAATGCATGCTGGGCCTCGCCGGTCATTTCTATTCCAAGGGCGTACGCGCCCTGGTCGACCCCAGCGTGAGTCTCGCCTTTCAGCCGGACAGCGTGCTGCCGTGCCCGGAGGCATCCTTCGCGTCCCGGGCGGATCTCATCATCGCCATCGGCGGCGACGGCACGTTGTTGTACGCCGCGCGGTTGGTGGCCGGACATTCGGTGCCGCTGCTCGGAATCAACCGCGGCCGGCTGGGGTTCTTGACCGACGTCAGCCCCAATTCGATGCTGGAGGACGTGGACACGGTGCTCGCCGGGCGCTACACCGAGGATCGGCGCTCGTTGCTGGCCGCGCGGTTGGAAAAACAGGGCGCCCAGTCCGTGCGCGCCCTCGCCTTGAACGACGTGGTGGTCAATAAATGGGAAACCGGCCGCACCATGGACTTCGAAACCTCGATCAACGGGCGTTTCGTCAACTCGCATGGCGGCGACGGCATGGTGATCGCCACGGCCACCGGCTCGACCGCCTATGCGCTGTCCTGCGGCGGGCCCATCGTCGAACCCGACCTCGACGTGTGGGTGCTGGCCCCCATCAGCCCGCACACCTTGAGCGACCGTCCCATCGTGGTGCGGGCGGGCAGCAAGATCCAATTGCGCATGTCCGATCGCTTCGAGTCCCGGGCGCAGATCACCTGCGACGGCACCGCCCTCGGCGAGTTGGAGCAGGGCGACAATCTTTATGTCGAGGGCGCCGACGCGCAAATCACGCTGCTGCACCCGCCGGGGTATGACTACTACCGGCTGCTGCGTTCGAAACTGCATTGGGGCCGCGGCGCGTACGGCGGTCCGAACAACAACGGCGACACCGAATAGCCCATCATGCTCACCCACCTTCAGCTGCGCGATCTGGTGCTCGTCGATCAAGCCGAACTCGAGCTCAAATCCGGCCTCACCGCCCTCACCGGCGAGACCGGCGCCGGCAAATCCATCGTGGTCGACGCCCTTCTGCTCATCGCCGGCGGGCGCGCCGGAGGCGACATCGTGCGCCAGGGCGCGGAACGCGCCGAGGTGGCCGCGAGCTTCGACGCCCTGCCTCCCGCGGCGGAGGCCTGGCTCGAGTCGCAGGCGATCGAGTACAACGGCGACCTCGTGGTGCGCCGGGTGATCGGGGCCGACGGCCGTTCGCGCGCCTATGTAAACGGCCAAGTGGTGCCGATCCAGGCACTGCGCGAACTGGCGGAGCACCTCATCGAAATCCACGGCCAACAAGAATTTCAACGGCTGGTGAATCGAGGCGCCCAGCGCGAGATGCTGGACGAGCATCTGGAGGATCCAGGCCTCCTGCGTGTCGTGGCCGATCTCTACGAGCGCTATCGCCTGCGCCGCCGGGACTTCGAGTCGCTCAAGTCCGCCGCCGAGAATCGCGACGCGCGCCTCGATCTCTTGCGCTATCAACTCGCCGAACTCAAGGCCGAGGTCACCACCGTGGCCGCCATCGAAGAGCTGTTCGTCGAGCAAAAGCGCATTGCCGGCCGCGGCCGGCTGGCGGCGGCGGCTCGAACCGCGTTGACCGCCGCCTACGAGTCGGACGGCGACAGTGCTCATGGCTTATTGGGCAGGGCCCACGCGGCGCTGCGCCATGTCGGGGACGCCGACCCGCAGCTTGCCCCCACGGTGAAGCTGTTGGCGGAGGCCATGATCAACACTCAGGAAGCCGCGGAAGCGCTGCGGCGCTACCTGGACGTTCTCGACATCGATCCCGCCCGCCAGGAGGAGATCGAGCGCCACGCCGCCGCGCTCGAGGCCTTGGGCCGCAAGCACCGCCTGGGCGTTTTGGAGCTTCCCGAACAGTTGTCGCGCATCGAGACGGAATTGGCCGCGCTCGACAACGCGCAGCTGAGTCTGGCCGCCCTCGAGCTTGAATTGACCCACTTGACTCGCGAGTACCGCGCCGCCGCGCAGAATTTGACGTCGGCCCGCAAGACCGCGGCCGATCACTTGGGCACCCACATCACCCAGCTCATGCAGGGCCTCGGCATGGCCGGCGGCCGATTTGCGGTCGCCGTCGCGCCGAGCGATGCGGAATTCGGCGCGAAGGGCAGCGATGACATCGAGTTCTTGGTGAGCGCGAATCCCGGGCAGGCGCCCAAAAGCCTCGCCAAGGTGGCCTCCGGCGGCGAACTGTCGCGCATCAGCCTCGCGGTGCAAGTGGCGGCGGCCGCCAAGACCTCGGCGCTCTGCATGGTGTTCGACGAGGTGGATGCCGGCATCGGCGGCGCCGTGGCGGAAATCGTCGGGCGCCAATTGCGCGACCTGGGGGAACGCGCCCAGGTGCTGTGCGTGACTCACCTCGCGCAAGTGGCGTCGCAGGCGCACGGCCAATTTCGAGTCACCAAACTCTCCGACGGCAAAATCACGCGGACCGCTGTGAAGACGTTGGGTCAGCCCGAACGCGTCGACGAAATCGCGCGCATGTTGGGCGGCGTCGACATCACTGAGCAGGCGCGCGCGCACGCACGCGAGATGCTGGCGCGTACCGCACCGGTGGAAGCCAACCTCAAGAGAAAGCGCGCGCCCGCGACGCGGCGCTGAACGCTGCGGGGCGAAGCCGGCCGCTCGAAACGCGGGGCGGCGGCGGGCTACTTGACGTGTGGCCGCTTCTGACTGGGGCAGTTGGGCTTGCGGCAATGCCCGTAGAGAATCAACGCGTGATCGCTGATTTCGAACCCCAGGCGCTTCGCGACCGCGTTCTGGCGCTCTTCGATCCCGCCGTCCATGAACTCTTCGACACGGCCGCAGTCCACACACACGATGTGATCGTGGTGCGCCCCCTGGTTGAGTTCGAACACCGCCATGCCGCCTTCGAAGTGATGGCGCGTGACGAGACCGGCCGCTTCGAATTGGGTGAGCACGCGGTAGACCGTCGCGAGGCCGATGTCTTCGTTGGAGACCAGCAGCTTCTTGTAGATGTCCTCGGCGCTCATGTGGCGCGCCGAGCCGTCCGCCAGAATGTCGAGGATTTTCAGTCGCGGCAGCGTAACTTTGAGGCCCGCATTGCGCAGGTCATTGCTTTCGCTGGTGGAATCGGATTTCAGGCGCTGCGGCATGCTGTGCCCTCGGGTATGATACAGGTCCAATTATCAATCATTTAACGGCTGCGCACCACTTTGATGAAAATTCTGCATCGGATTCTCTTGGGAATGGCCTTGGGCGCACTCGCATCGGGCTGCGTCTACCGCATCAATATTCAGCAAGGTAATTTCTTGGACCAGACGGCGGTCGAACAAGTCAAGGCCGGCATGACGCGCAGCCAGGTTCGCTACCTCCTGGGCACGCCGATGGTCGCCGACAGCTTCAATAAGGAGCGTTGGGATTACATCTACTACCTGAAGAAGGGGCGCAGCAGGCACGTCGATTCGCGGCGCGTCACGGTATATTTCGACGGCGACAAGGTCGCGCGGCTCGACAAGCCGACGGCCGCCGAGGCGGCGGCGCAGGACGCTTCCGCGGCGCAGATCAAGAATGGGCGCACTTATTGAGCGCTGACGCGCGAAATAAACGGGGTCGAAGCGACCCCGACTGTTAGGCGCTCGCTGCGCGAGCGTAGGAAAAGAAAGACCGGATGGGCGCTGACGCGCGAAATAAACGGGGTCGAAGCGACCCCGACTGTTAGGCGCTCGCTGCGCGAGCGTAGGAAAAGAAAGACCGGATGGGCGCTGACGCTGTGCGAGCGTGCGTCAGAACGGCGATTTTGCCCGCTTCGCTCGGGGCCTGACGGGATAGGCAACCCGGAAGGCAACAAAGGGAGCAGTTGCCTTCCGGCTTGCCCATCCCTCAGGCCTATAGCGCTGGGCCGCTCAACTTCACGGTGCAGCTACGTCTTTTTGCGGGCTTGCTGCGCGCGCTCTCGCCGCGCGACTTTGGGGTCTGCGGCGAGGGGACGATAGATTTCGAGTCGATCGCCTTCCTGCAGCGCCTGATCCATGCGAGTAAGCCTGCCGAAAATACCGAGCGCCGAATTCGCGAGGTCCACCCCGTTGAAATCAGGATCGAGTGAAGCCAAACGCAGCGCGTCGGCGACGCGCGAACCGGGCGGGAGGTGCAGGACCTTGCCGATGACGCGCTGCGGCTCGGCATAGACGATCTCGATCCGCAGCGGCGCGTCGCTCATTGACTAGCCGGAGTGTATCGCTTGCGCTCGCAGCACGAAGGCATCGACGATGGTGCCGCAGAGCGACTCGAACACGGCGTTGAACGCCGCCGCCGACAAGCGGTTCTTGAACTCGAACTCGATCCGAAAATACACGCGCGAGCCGCGCGTGCCGATCGGCTCGAAGCGCCACTCGCCGGTCAAATCGCGGAACGGTCCGTGCATCAGCTGCATGTGAATTCGCGCATCCTGCTGCAAGGTATTGCGAGTGGTGAATTCGGTCTGCAGTACGCCGCGCGCCACTTTGAGGGCCGCTATGCGTTCGACGGCGGACACCTCCTCCACGCGTGCACCGACGCACCACGGCAGGAATTCCGGATAGCGGGCGACATCGTTCACCAGAGCGAACATCTGTGCGGCCGTATAGGTCACCAGTGCGCTACGCTCGACAACCTGCATTCATACTCCCCGGCGCCGCCGCCGCTACGGGTAATTGTCCGGCAAAAGCGCGGGCGCCGCCACCGGCGAATCGGTAGAATCGCCATGCGATTGCCATCCGCTTGCCTCAGTCCACGAAAATTATCGGACGGGGCCGCTTCGGCCCCGTTTAGAGTTGCGCGGAGCGCATGAGATGAAAACGACTGAAAAATTGCCGCCCATCGCCGTTAATCGCAAGGCGCGCTTCGACTACTTCATCGAGGAGCGCTTCGAGGCCGGCATCTCCCTCATGGGTTGGGAAGTCAAAAGCATGCGCGCCGGCAAGGCTCAAATCGCGGAGGCCTACGTGTACCTGAAGAGCGGCGAAGCCTTCCTCTTCGGTGCCCACATCAATGCTCTGAATTCCGCGTCGACTCACGTCGATACCGATCCCACGCGCACGCGCAAGCTGTTGCTCAACAGGCGCCAGCTCGATCACATGGTCGGGGCGGTCGAGCGGCGCGGATACACCATCGTGCCGCTGGAGCTCTACTGGAAGGAAGGCCGGGCCAAGCTCGAGATCGGCCTTGCGAAGGGCAAGAAGCAGCACGACAAGCGCTCCAATGAGAAGGACCGCGACTGGCAGCGCGACAAGGGCCGGATCATGAAGGCCATGCGCCGATGATAATTCCCATGCGCTTCGCGCAACTATCAACGGGGCCGATGCGGCCCCGTCCCATTTGTTTTGACTGAGCTCGTTGGGGGGCGCGCGCGGACCGGGGCGTCGGCAGGGTCATTTGGTTCGCGGGGACATACCGCGTAGACTAGTGATTGGATCTGGGGCCGACCGGTTTCGACATGGGTTGCGAAACTGCGGGGGCGTACCGAGGTGCAGGTTCCTCGTAAAACCATTTGCAAACTTATAGTTGCCAATCAAGACAACTACGCTCTAGCCGCCTAATCGCGGCTGAACCCTTGGCGGCTCGTGCTGATGCGAACGTCGAGGGGTAGCGCTCATCAGCTAGTGGAGCACACGTGCCTGGGGTGTGTTCAACGAAAAATTACCGGGCTGGCTGTTTGCTTTCCCTGCCCGTCGGGTAGCGAGCGGCGAGAACAATAGACGCGGCTACGTACGTAGATCTTGCAGCGTAGGACTTATGGACGGGGGTTCGATTCCCCCCGGCTCCACCACTTAGGCCGCCCGGAACAGGGATTCCGGGCAGCCCATAGCCCCGGGAAGCTCTGGACCGAAAGTAGTGCACCCTACTTCGACAAGACTCCCCTGAAGGGCCGTCCCTACGACAGCCCCCCGGGGAGCCGAGACGCCCACGGGGACACCCACAAGCGTTTCGGGCAAATAGTTGCAGTTTGCTCGCCTTCCGTCTGTACGGAGTTGCCAGTCGTCTAGCGTAGGAAAAGCGAACCGCCAGACTACCGGCTCTCTCTTCTTTCACTACCTTTCTACCGCCTCATTTGGTGCGGGGGAGTCTGACGCGGTCGGCTGCCGGGATCGAGGTCCGCTTGCTCAGCGACGAAAACCGCGCTCATGTACTCCCGTAACTGCTGCATTTCAGTCGGGCTCGCTGTCCAATAGAGGTTGTGGCAAGCCGCCTTGAGCTGAGTGCCTTCATTTCTCATCAACGCCTCAGCGGCCAGGTCAATCGAAACCTCGGCGAGACTTTCTACGCCACAACGCGGACAGACTACCGGAAACCTAACTATGGGTTGCTTCATGGTCGTGCCCCGAAAATTGTTGCCTTTACTATCCAGAGGGACCCAAAAAAGTGATGTAAATTAGTTCCAGATTCTTGTCAACGAATGCCATTTATTTGGGGCAGGAATACAGTATTCCCGGCCCATTACCCGATATACGCAAGCTCCCATGCCGCAAGCGACCCAGAATCGCGACCCCAGGCAAACCACTGGGTGCGCCGCATGTGAACACCCAGTGGACGGCATGGACCACCAGGCAATGCCGTCGCTGGAATGTTCTCGTGCGGCGCACTGAGTGGCTCGCGCGGATCGGTACGCAACAATCTATACGCCGCCATTCGAGGCGACGACATGCGGCTAAGACTGTAGGGAACGTTTCGCATGCTGGTGCTGCCTCAGCCGAGGGCCTCGCTGGGCAACATCGGCTACCGAGGGTTTCCCGTGGACGAGCCAACCAGCCGCTTCGCGCCACTGGGGTTCAGACGTTTCCGCGGAAACGTCTGGGTACCGACCTTGGCCTTACCCCGAATCCGCGATGATCGGCCAACGTCCGTGGACAGGGGTCAGTAGAGATCTCAGGCGAACGCGCGCCGCTGCTTGCGCGCCAGCCACAGACCCTCGCCCGCGTAGATGACCAGCGCCGCCCAGATGAGCGCGAAGCCGACGGCGCGCGTTCGCTCGAACCGTTCGTGAAGCACGAATACGCCGCACGCGAGCTGTAGTGTCGGCGCGATGTATTGCAGCACCCCGACGGTCGAGTACGGAACCAGGCGCGCGCCGTACGCGAACAGGAAGAGCGCGATCGCCGTCAACGGTCCGCTTCCGATCAGCAGAGCAGCCACCGCAGGCCCCGCATGACCCAGCGCACCGCTCCCTGCGGACTCGCACCAGAGGAGATACCCCACCGCAAAGGGGAGCAGCAGCAGCGTTTCGACGGCGAGCCCGGGCAGCGATTCGACCTTCACGACCTTGCGGATCAGGCCGTAGAATCCGAACGAGAACGCGAGCGCCAGTGCGATCCACGGCGGACTTCCGGCCACGATGGTGAGATAGGCGACACCGATTGCCGCGAGCGCGACGGCCGTCCATTGAGCGCGGGTGAGCCTCTCGGACAGCAGGGCTACCCCCAGCAACACATTGACGAGCGGGTTGATGAAATATCCCAGGCTGCCCTCGACGACATGGCCGTTCATGACCGCCCAGACATAAACCGCCCAGTTGTTGGTTATCAACGTCGCGGTGACGGCGAGGCGCCAGAGGACGCTGCGATTGGCGAGAGTCGCGCGAAGAGTGAACAGTTCGCCGCGCATTGCCATCCAGATGAGCACGAACAGGCACGACCAGACGATGCGATGTGCGATGACCTGGAAGGGCGAGACCTCACGCAGCGAGTGAAAGTACAGCGGGAACAGACCCCACATCGCGAACGCGGCGGCGGTCGTGATGAAGCCCTTGTTGGTCGTCGTCATGGGGGGTGAACCATAGCAGACCGCATCTGACAATCGCTATCGAGAATCCTTACGCAGTTCAGGAATAAAGCCCGCCCGCCTTCAGTCTTCCTCTACGTCGCCGGCAAGGGATCGATCGACTCTCGCCGAGCCACGGACACTGTAGCGGATGGAACGTACTCAGGAGGGCGGAGTCATGAAGAACAGATTGACTGCGGTTATGGTTTGCGCGATCGGCATGTGGCCGCTGTGGACGGGAGCCGCGCAGCAGCCTGCAAGCGAGGCTCCCGCGGGCTTCGATACCCCTACGCTCGTCAAGAATCCCGGCTCGATGAGCCAGAGCAATGGGATTGCCGAGCCGCCCGGCGATCAATTTGCGCTCGACCAGCAGGTGTATGAAACGCTTCATGATGTGAGCAGCGGGCTGGGTCCGGTGTACAACGGCCGCGCGTGCGCCGAATGCCATCAGAACCCGGTCAGCGGCGGCGCGAGCCAATTTACCGAGCTGCGGGTCGGACACCTCGATGCCAACGGCAACTTTTCGAATCCCACGGTGCCGATCGACGGCGGCGCCGCCAGCATTGCGGGCCGTTCTCTCATCAACGATCGGGCGGTCCTGCCCGCGGCGCAGGAACACATCCCGGTCACCGAGAACATCCGAGCGCTGCGTGCCGCGCTGAATACGCTCGGCGACGGATTCGTCGAAGCGATTGACGACAGCACGTTGCTCGCCATTGCCGCCCGCCAGCCTGAACAGAGCGGTGGCCGGATTCACGGCGAAGCCATCGAGGTTCCCGTGCTGGAAGCGCCGGGCCAGTCCCGCATCGGCCGCTTCGGCTGGAAAGACCAACACAGCAGTCTGCTCTCGTTCATCGGGGACGCCTACCTGAACGAAATGGGAGTCACGAACCGTCTGCGGCCAAAGGATGAGACGGCCATTGGGAAGGTGACGCCGGACCCGGAGGATGTTTCTGATGAGCTCGGGCTGGCCGACATCGATCACTTCGCGCAATTCGTCCGCGGCACGAAGGTCCCGCCGCGCGACACGGCCCTGGCGGCAACTCCCGCCGCTCTTGCGGGGGAGCATCTGTTCGATCATATCGGCTGCGGCGCCTGCCACGTCTCGTCGATCACGACGGCCACGCCCGGAACGGTCATCGACGGTGGAACATTCGTCGTGCCCGCCGCCTTGGGAAACAAAATCATCCACCCCTACAGCGACTTCCTGCTGCATGACATCGGAACCGGCGACGGCATCGTGCAGGCAGGTGCGCAAGACACCGCAAACAAGTTGCGGACCGCCGCCCTTTGGGACTTGCGGATGCGACCCCGATTCATGCACGACCTAAGATCGCTGACGCTGCGCAACGCCATCGAGCGACATGAGGGCGAGGCGGAACACGTGGTCGAGCGATTCCGGGATCTGACCGAGAATCAGAAGCAGCAAATCCTGACTTTCCTCGAATCGCTTTGACTCGCGAATCGCTTTGACTCGCGTGCCAATCCCGGCGAGCGCCGCTGCATGCGCCGCTCGCCGGGGCGACGCGCCGGCACAAGACCATCGTCCTTGCCGCGCTGGCATAAGACCGGCGTCCTGCCGCGCTGGCACAAGACCGTCGTCTTGGAGTAATCTGGAATTCATACGCCGGTCAAGCGATTACGCGAGTTCCACTGACGCCCCGGCCCGGCATTTTTTCGGCCTCGTGGCCCAAGGCGTTTTTGCTCATGACCCGGATTGAAGTTCCGAATTCCACGGGAGGAAGACGTCGGTCGTCCGGTCGCTTCGGCCGTTGGCTCGCGATATTGCTGTTGGCGCTCATCGTCGGCGCCGGGTTGTGGACGTGGCTGACACTGGCGTGGGCCTACGCCGAGGGAGAGCGCGCGGGGGTGCTGCAGAAATTCGTGCGGCGCGGCTGGCTTTGCAAGACCCAGGAAGGCGAAATCGCGCTGTACTACGGCGGCGGCCAATACATGGGCGCGGGTATGTCGCCGCAGTTGTGGGACTTCAGCGTGCGCGACAAGTCGGTTGCGGCGGACCTGATCAAAGCGGTCGGTCACCGGGTGCAACTGCACTACACGGAGCACCCGGGAATTCCCACCAACTGTTTCGCGGACACGCGCTTCTTGGTGGATCGCGTGACCGTGACGGACAAAGAACCGGGCGACACTCCGGGCGCACCGCCGGCGTCGAGCGCCCCCGGGGCGCGCGTGCCCGCTCCGGCTCCCGCTCCCGCACCGAACTCGCCCTCTCCCTAAGAGAATCGGCGCCGCGAACTCGCCACTTGCTCGGCGATGCTCACGGCGGTGCGCAGCGCGAGCAGACCGTCCTCGCCGCTGACCGGAGGCGCGCAGCCGGTCGCCGCAGATTCGAGGAACGCCGCGATTTCGTCTTTGAGGGCATCGCCCTGCTCGTAGCTATTCTCTTCGATGGCGACCTGCGGCATGCCGTCGGCACCGACGCCCGTGCCCTTGCGAATCACGGTCAACACCTTCTGCTGCAAATCAACCGAAATGTAGGCATCATCCTGAAACAGCCGCAGCTTGCGTTCGGTCTTCAAGCTCACTCGGCTGGCAGTCGCGTTGGCAACGCAGCCGTTGGCGAAGCGTAAGCGCGCATTCGCGATATCGACTTCCCTAGAAAACACGCTGGTGCCGATCGCATCGACGGCCACCACCGGCGAGCGCACGATGCTCAAGATCAAATCGATGTCGTGGATCATCAGATCCAGCACCACGTCGACGTCCGTGCCTCGGTACTTGAACGGCGCCAAGCGCGCCGATTCGATGAAGCGGGGAACGGTGAGGCTGGGCTGCACGGCCTGCACCGCGGCATTGAAGCGTTCCAGGTGGCCGACCTGAAGTATTCGATTGGCGCGGCGCGCCAGTTCGATGAGGCTCTCCCCTTCCGCCACGGTCACGGTCATCGGCTTCTCGACCAGCACGCTCGCGCCGGCGTCGAGAAAATCCTTCGCGACGTCGAAATGCAGGGGAGTCGGAGTCACGATGCTGACTGCATCGACATGGCCCAGCAATTCGCGATAGTCGGCATAGGCCGCGACATTCAATTCGGCCGCCACCGCCGAACGCGCCTTCGCCGACGGATCGGCAACGCCCACCAAGTGCGAATTCGGCAGGCTCGCATATTTCTGCGCGTGAAATCGGCCCAGATAGCCGACGCCGACCACGGCCGTACGAATCAAGGCGGCGCGTCTCGCCGCCACTTGCTGCGCGCGCGATAATCCTGGCGCAACTGCAGGGTGGCGCCGCCGACGATTGCGAGCGCGGAGCCGGCAAAGCACAGCAGTCCGCGCCATACGGTCCAAAGTCCGGCCGACAGCGACCACAGCATCGTGCCGATCGCCAACACTACCCCGATGCCGATGAAGGCCCAGGGCTTCGCGTCATACAGCGTCTGAGGGGTCCAGGATCGCATACCGTCATTCTACAGCGCTTGGGCGGCCGACGGCCTGATTCGTTTACAATCTCGGCCATGATGATACGAAGAATCCTGATGGCCGCTGGATTGACCAGTCCCTGGTCGATGGAACTTGGGCTCGCCGCCCTCGGTCTGCTGTTCGGCGTGGGTATTATGCCCGTGCTCATCTTCTACGCGGGCGTCGCCACCCTCGGCCGCTACGATGGCGCCAGCCTTGGGCAGCTCTATCGCAGCCTGTTCGTGGGCCTCGGACAACCGTCGATCGCTTCCTGGGTGGTTCTCCTCGGCCCCTACGGGCTGTACCTGCTCTTCAAAGGTCTTCGCGCCTGGTGGCGCGCCAGCGCGCACTTAACCTAATTCAAGATTCAAGTTCCCCGCGGCGCGGACGCTAACTGGCAATAGACGGATTTTTATCCGATTCTTGACTGTTGGAGCGCTGCGCGTGAATCCCGAGATCGAAGCTCATCTTCGAAGGTCCGTGAATTTCCCCTCGCCGCCGGGCGTGGCGACGCACATCATCGAACTCGCGCAGGATCCGGACATCGAAATGGGCAAGGTCGCCAAGGCCTTGAGCATGGACTCGGCGCTCTCCACGAAGATTCTGCGCATCGCCAATTCGCCGCTGTATGCCCAGCGCCGCAAGAGCGAGAACCTGCGCCAGGCGCTGGTGGTGTTGGGATTGAACGCCACCCTGACCCTCGCTTTGAGTTTTTCCCTGGTGAAGTCCCTGCGCGGCGGTAAACCCAACGGTCTCAACTACGGCCTGTATTGGCGCCGCGCCCTGCTCGCGGGGACGGCGGCGCGCGCACTCGGCGATGCCATGCACCAATCGCTGGCCGAGGAGATATTCCTGGCGGCGCTGCTTCAGGATGTGGGCATGCTGGCGCTCGACAAGGCGGTTCCCGATTTGTACTCGCTAGGGGAAGCTCTGCAGCGCAACCACAGCGCGCTCGCCGAGCACGAAAAGAGGCGTTTGCAAGTCGATCATGCAGAGATCGGCGGCTGGCTGATGAAGGGCTGGAATCTGCCCGAACGCCTGCATCGCGCGATCACCCGCAGCCACCAATTGGAGCTGAGCTTCAGCAGCGATCCTGCGCAAATCTTCGATCGCTGCGTCGCCCTGTCGGGACCGGTGGCGGATCTATTCCTGCTCGACCCCGAACAGCGGCAGTTCGCCGAGACGGCGCTATGCGCCGAACGCAGCCTCGGGCTCGACAAAATGGCCTTCGGCCAGGTGCTCGGCACCATCGGCGCCATGATTCCCGAAACGGAGGCCATTTTCGAGACCGACTTGTTGGCCAGGCAGCATCCGGAATTGATTCTCGAGCAGGCGCGCGAGGTATTGATGCTGCGCAGCCTGCATGCGCTGCGCGAAATCAACACTCTGCGGGCGGCGGCGGAAAGCTCGTCGTCGCGGGCGCTCGAACTCGAGGAAGAGACCCGCCGCGATGCGCTGACCGGCGTTTACAACCGCACCTATCTCGATCAATTTCTGGGGCGCGAATTCGACAACTCGACTCGCCATAAATGGCCCTTGAGCGTGGCTTTCGCGGATCTGGACAACTTCAAGAGCATCAACGACAACTTCGGTCACCAAGCCGGAGACCGCGTTCTGCAGGCGACCGCGCGCATACTTCGCGGCAACACACGCGAGTCGGACATGATCGCTCGGTACGGGGGCGAAGAGTTCGTCGTGGTGCTGCCGGCAACGGATGCCGAGACGGCGCGCAGCATTTGCGAACGCATCGTGATGGCGTTCCGCAACACCGGGCATGTGATCGGATCCGATCACGCCACGGTCACGATCTCCATCGGCTGCGCTACCCACGGCACCCAGACCCATTTCGACAACATCGCCGACCTCGTCAAAGCCGCCGATCAGGCCCTGTACACCGCGAAGGTGCGAGGCCGCAATCGTTCCGTGCCCTTCGACCGGCAAATATCCGGCACGCTCGCCCGCATCGGTTGATTCGACGGTGCGGAGGCGGTCGAAAGCGTGACGCAAGTTTGCGGCGCGGTTGCGTTATGTCGCCTTCGAGTTGAGCTGCGTCACAGTTTTGCGACGCCGCCGGCTGCTTGCGGTCGCAATTTGGGAACATGCACGCGACGGCGGATTCAAAAACGCCGCAAGAGCTATTGACGCGCTGGGTTTTTTGTAGAGGCAAGAAGATGGCGAGTGATCACAAGACCCGGGATGATCCGGAATCAACATTCAGTTTCGGCGTGCGCGAGCTCGAGCACGCGGCCGCTGAACGGGATCTCAGCCTCGTGGACACCTCCCGGCTCAGGGCGGCGAACGAAAATCGGGGCGTCGATCCCTACAACACTTCCGGCAGTTTCGATCGCAAGAAGAACTGGACTCGGGTCGGCAAGCGCTAGCCGCTCAAGGCCTGCGATCACGGCTGACGCGAAACTCGCTGTTGGGGTACCAGCGCGGGAATCGCCGGGTGCGCGCCACCCGATTGCCGACGTCGTAATACAGCGTTAGGTCCTCGAGCGCGCCGCGCACGTCCCAGTCCGGAGAGTATTGATCGCTCGGTTGCCGATAGCGATGCACCACGTATTCGTCGCGCCGCGTCCGTCCCCATGCGGGTCCGCGAGCGGAGTCGTCGAGACCGCCTTTCACGTACAGCGACGGCACGCCGGCTTCCGCAAAGCTGAAATTATCCGACTCGAAATAGAGTCCCCATTGGGGCTCGGGTTCGGGAGTCACTTCGCGGCCCTGGAGCAGCGCCGCACCGCGCGCATACTCTTCCAGATCCGTGTTCCCGGCGCCGAACACCGTCACGTCGCGCGTGGGTCCGCCGAAATGCAGCCTATCCAAATTGAGCGCCGCGGCGGTTGCCCTCAAGGAGAAAATCGGGTTCTCAGTGTAGTACTCAGACCCCAGCAGGCCGGCGTCGCCGGCGGTCAGGGCCAGAAACACGATCGTCCGATCCGCGGCCGGCTTGGTGCGGACAAAGGACTGCGCCAATGTCAACAGGCCTGCGACTCCGGACGCATTGTCGATTGCCCCATTGAAGACATTGTGGCCCGGGCGCGCAGGATCGCGGCCCAAATGGTCCCAGTGCGCGCTGGCCCGGCAATTGCGCGATCACGTTGGCGGAGTTGATCGGCCGAACGCTGTTATGCAGCGCGGCATCGACCTTGAGACCCATTGGAATCGGCTTGAATCCCGCGTGGGCCGCCGCCGCCGCCGTGGCCTCGAAGTCGAGTCCCGCCGCGGCGAACAACGCGCGCGCCGCATCCTTCTGAATCCAACCCTCGATGGCCGGGCGCCCCGCGTCGTCCGGCCCAGGGAGTGCCAGCTGCGCTCCGGTCCATGTGCTCTGCACGACGCTCCAACCGTACCCGGTCGACTCGCCATCGTGAATCAGCAACACGCCCGCGGCGCCTTGCCGGGCCGCCTCCTCGACCTTGTAGGCCCAGCGTCCGTAATAAGTCATGCTGCCGCCTCTGAAGATCTTGGGGTCCTTGCTGCCGTATCCCGGATCGTTGACCAAGACCAAGACGGTCTTCCCGCGTACATCGACGTCGGCGTAGTCGTTCGAGGCGTACTCCGGCGCCACGATGCCGTAGCCCGCGAACACCAACTCGCTGCGCCGAAGCTCCGCCTGCGGCGAGTTGCGCCTGCTCCAAATGACCATCTCCTTGCCATAGGCGAGCTTGAGGGTCCCGTTGCGGCCCGCGACGGACAGGGACGCATCGGCGCCGGCGAGATTCTCGATCATCGGCACCTGCTGCAAAAAGCTCTCGCCGTTACCCGGCTTCAAGCCCAATTTGCGAAACTGCTCCACCAGGTACGCGACGGTCTTTTCCTCGCCGGAGGTGCCGGGTTTTCGGCCTTCGAAGTCATCGGACGCCAGCACGCGGATATGGTCGCGGTACACCGTTTCATCGATATCAGTGGAAGGCGGGGGAAGCTTATGTTCCGAACCCGCGCAAGCCGACAACAGCAGTCCCGCGGACGCCAAAACGCCCCAATAACCCCCGAATCGCATGATATAGCCCACTCCTTGTCAGTTGCGGCGCGGCCAATAGAGCAAAATCACGGCACCCAGGCAGACGGCGGTCGCAAGATGGGCCCAAACGCGCCAGGGACGCGCCTTGACCTGCCCCAGGAAACTACCCGCGCTGGCGGCGGTCAAAACCGTGAATGCAGCCAAGCTCGCTATGAGCTGCGGCAATTCGAGCCGCAAATCAGGGTGTTCACCGGCCAGGACGCAGAACACGATTAGAACGGCACCCAGGCCGAAAGTGATCGATGCCGCCGACCCCAGAACGATACCGATCAAAACAGTGAACGGACGCATGCCTTAAGGCTCATATACACTTGGCAAAAGGGCCGGGCTTCTCTAGCCTTGAAGGGAATTGGGGATCGGAGTTTACAGGAGAACTGGTACGGTGATGACTAATAGGCCTTGGGCCAATCGTTCGCGCTGGATTACCGGCATTGCGGTCTGCGCGAGCGCGGTGGGGCTTGCCGCGTTGTTGGGCGCGGCCATGACACCCTCGCCCGCCGTTCCGGCCGCGACCGCGGTACTCGCCCCCACGGAGCAGGAGAACTACGTCGCGCGCCGCGTCGCCGACATCGTCGCGCGCGAGCACTACCGGCGAGCGCCGCTCGACGATCATCTCTCGAGCTTGATCCTCGACCGTTATCTCGATGCGATCGACGGCGGCAGAAGCTATTTCTTCGCGAGCGATATCGCAGAGTTCGAACGCTATCGCTACGAGCTCGACGATGCCATCAAAGCCGGCGACGTGGAACCCGCGTTCGTGATCTTTCGGCGCTATCAGCAGCGCAGCCGCGAGCGCATGGCCTATGCGATCGAACTGCTGAACAAGAAGCCGGATTTCGACGTCGACGAGTCGTTCAATTTCGACCGCGAAAAGGAACCCTGGCCGGCGAACACCGCCGAAATGAACGAGCTCTGGCGCAAGCGCGTGAAGAACGATGAGCTGTCGCTGGTGACCGCCGGCAAACAATGGTCCGAAGCCGCCGATGTCTTGCGCAAGCGCTACGAACATGTGGCGAAGCGCATGGATCAGAGCAAACCCGAGGATGTGTTCGAAGCGTTCATGAATGCTTTCGTGCTGTCCTTGGATCCCCACTCGAATTATTTTTCGGCGCGCAACTCCGAGGAATACAACATCCAAATGAGCTTGAGCTACGAGGGCATCGGCGCCTCGCTGCAGCTGACGGACGACTACGTCACCGTGATCGACGTCATCGCCGGCGGTCCGGCGGCCACCAGCGGCAAGCTCGCCGCCAACGATCGCATCACCGCGGTCGGCGAGGGCAAGACCGGAGAGCTGGTCGACGTCATCGGTTGGCGCCTGGACGACGTCGTGCAGAAGATTCGCGGGCCCGGCGGCACGCTCGTGCGTCTGCAATTGCTGCCGGCGGGCGCCGCTCCCGGTTCGCCGCAGAAAGTGGTGGAATTCACGCGCAATCGCGTCTCGCTCGAGGCTCAGGCCGCGCACAAAGCAATGCGGGTCCTGCAGCGCAACGGCCACGATGTGAAAGTCGGCATCATCACGGTTCCGAGCTTCTACCAGGACTACGACGCCAGCCGCGCCGGGGCGAAGGATTACCGAAGTACGACCCGCGACGTGCAGCGCCTGATCAGCGAACTGAAGAAGGACGGCGCCGAGGTATTGATCATGGATTTGCGCGCCAACGGCGGCGGCTACCTCCCGGAAGCCGAATCGCTGACGGGGCTGTTCATCGACCGCGGACCGGTGGTGCAGCTGCGCGATACCACAGGACGCATCGAGGTCGACGATGATCCCGACCCGTCCGTTTTCTACGGCGGACCGATGATCGTTCTAGTGGATCGGTTCAGCGCCTCGGCTTCGGAAATCTTTGCCGGCGCCATTCAGGACTACGGCCGCGCCCTCATCGTCGGTCAGCAGACCTACGGCAAGGGCACGGTGCAAAACGCGCATCCGCTCAATTACACGATATTCGGACGCAAGCCGGAACTGGGCCAGCTCAACGTGACCATCGGCAAGTACTATCGGATCACCGGCGAGAGCACTCAAGACCGGGGCGTGACCCCCGACATCGCATTGCCTTCGCTGATCGACGCCAATGAAGTCGGCGAGAGCACTCGCGACCGCGCCCTGCCCTGGGATCACATCGAACCGGCGACGTTCAGGATCGAGGGCGATCTGAAGACGACGGCGGCTTCCCTGGAAAAACTGCACGCGGAGCGCACGGCGAACAGCGCCGACTTCCGCTATTTGCATGACGACATCGCGGCGCTCGACGCGATGCGCAGCCAGAAGACGCTCTCGCTCAACCTCAAGACGCGCGAGGCGGAACGCAAGCGCCTGGAGAGCGAGCGGCTCGAGCGCGAGAACGCATGGCGGGCCGCGCACGATGTCAAACCGGCGAAGTCGCTCGAGGAAATCAAGGACGACGCGGCTGCGGGCATCTTGCTCGATGAGGCGTCGCAGATCGCGGCGGATCTAGCCGTGGCGTCGGCGCATCGGGCCGCGCCCACGCAGGCGCGGCGCGTTAATTAGGCGCGGCGCGCCACCTTTCAACGGGGTCGGGGACGACCCCGTCCTTGAGCGCTCGCTGCGCGAGCATTGCACCAGCCGGTACTGACTCGACTCAGCGCAGCAGCAGCGTATAGAGGTCCCAGTAGTCCTCGGCCAATACGTTCCAAGTCGCCGGGGCCGGGGGCTTTGCCATCGTACCGAGACCGGCATCGGCGGGCGCGGGCGCCAGTGAGTCCGCGGTGGGCACGGTGTCGGCATTGTTGCGGTATTCGCAGGTGGCGCGCAGGCGATCCAACTTGACCTTGAGCGCGACGGTGATCTGCTTCTGATTGGCCACGGCGGCCTGCGCTTGCTGCACGCGCTGCATGTAGCCCTCGCATTCGGCGCGCGTGCCGAAGCTCATCTCGTGAACTCTGCGCGCGACCGCCTCCTTGGCGCGCGCCGCGAGCCCATAAGCATCAACGTTTTCGCACAGCAATTCGGCGAAACTGATGATGGCAAGATTGATATTGCGGCGTGCCGCCAGCGAGATTCCCGGAAATTCCGGCGCAGACTCGCGCTCGATGGCGCTGCGTTCGGCGTGCAGGTCTCCCACTGCGGCGTCGGCGGCCACCACGTGACTGCGCAACAGTTCCAGAGATTTCTGGCGGCGGCGGCGCTTGAAGTAGTGCCAGAAGGCGGTCAAGCGTCCGATCTCGCTCTGAGCGGCGGCCAGATGGCGGCGCTGCAAGTCGGCTTCGCCCGCCGCGCCCTGCAGCCGCTGATCGACATCCGAGAGCCGTGCGCTCTTGGCCGTCTCGGCGTCGGTCTTGTGCTTCGCCACCTCGCGCGCCTCTTGCTGGCGCGTCAGATCGGTGGCGAAGGTCGAGAGCTGTTGGTGGCAAGTCTTCCACAGCGTGCGCAGCTGAAAGAAGACCAGGGCGCCGAAACCGGTCTTCGGATCACCCAGTAAATCGCCGAGCGCGTCCAGCTGTTCCTGTACGCGTATGGTCGCGCCTTCTTGCTGCTTGAGGCGGTCGCGCAGCAGGTGAAATTCGTCTTTGAGGTCGGCGTAGGCTTTTTTCAGGCCCGCACGATTTTGGAAGAGCTGCATGAGCCGCTCTTCGTCAGGACTCACAGCGCCCCCGTCCGCACCTCCTTTGAGAAAGCTCAACTTGTCGATCAAGGTCCCGCCTGCAGCCTCAAGGGTGAATCCGCGGGACAGCGCACAACCACCAGGGCAAACCCAGCCGCTAGAAGTGATGCCCCCGCTCGGCACAATATTCCAGCCATTTATTTAACATCATGTTTCGGGTCCAGCGCTGATCCAGTTCACGCTTGAGTCTCGAGTGCAGCTTGGAGAGCTGCGGATGGCGCTGGAAACCGCGGAAGCTGCGTACCTCGGCCAACCGGGCGTCGTGATACACGCACACCTCTAAATCCGGGTCGCGGACCCGCGCCGCCTCGAATTCGAACTCATATGTGAGGCGAAACACACTGGTATAACGGCTCAATTCCTGCGGGATGAGATAGAGATCACAGTCCGAGGCCACGTGCGACACGCGGCGCGCGCTGACCGCGCGCAGGTCGCTCACAAGCCAGCCCAGGCGGACGAAATTGCTCTCATACAGCGTCATCAGACTGACGAAGCTGCCGGGCTGCGCGCGCCAAGATGTCTCACACCATTGATCCGCTAACATGCCCGAACTATACCACGCACCCGAGGAATGTCAGGGGCGCAAGCGCCGCTCGATGCCGGTACGGTCGAGAATTCTGCTTGATATTTCTTCGATCGAGACTTCCGTCGCATCGAGCATCGGGATGCCGTGCCGTTCGAACAACGACTCCGCCGCTCGGATTTCGAAAGCCACCTGCGGCGCCGACGAATAGCGGCTGTCGGGACGCCGCTCATTTCTGATTTGTTGCAGCCGATCCGCCTTGATCGTCAAGCCGAACAATTTCCGCGCATATCCTTCGAGCGCGGGAGGCAGCTTGCGCGACTCGAGATCGTCCTCGGTCAACGGGTAATTCGCGGCGAATATCCCATATTGCATCGCTAGATACAGGCAGGTCGGCGTCTTTCCCGAGCGCGATACGCCGATCAGGATCACATCGGCGCGCTCGTAATCGCGCACCACCGAGCCGTCATCGTTGGCCAAGGCGAAATTCGTGGCGTCGATGCGCATGGCATACGCATGCGCGTCCGCCATACGATGTGTCCTACTCACGGTATGGATGGATTGCGTCTTGAGTTCGGCCGCGAGCGGTGCTAGGAAGGGGTCGAAGAAATCGAGAAAAAAGCCGGTGCTGCCGCGAACCACGTTGCGGACGTCTTCCTGAACGAGAGTGCTGAATATGATCGGCCGCATGCCTTCCTGGGCGCCGACCAAATCGATTTTACGAACCGCCTCAATCGCCTTGTCAACCGTGGCGATAAATGGCACAGTCACCTGACGAAATTCGATGCCGTCGAACTGTGTCATGAGACTGTGACCCATC
>WNFL01231401.1_pt3 | contig 26155 bp, 25 predicted proteins | sample 5400361 | NCBI WGS metagenome assembly WNFL01 (sample SAMN13153351, study PRJNA577476) | soil metagenome | isolation source: 40 cm soil on Douglas fir-dominated hillslope | place: USA:California | collected 2013-09-17
TCATCGCGTTCCTCGCCATCGGAATTGCAAGCTTGGGATTACTGGGTATGGTTGTGTTTACTACTGAAACCAGACTCAAGGAAATCAGCATTCGCAAGGTGCTTGGTGCCAATGAAGCGGGGCTTCTCTTGCTTTTGGGCAAAGGATTTCTTTTCCTGCTGATCGTTGCGGCAACCATCGGACTACCGATCACCTATTTGTTTTTCGACCGGGTCGTTTTTCAGGAGATCGCCAACCACGCACCGATTGCTTTGGGAGATTTATTTTCGGGTGTTTCAGCGATTTTGTTGCTCGCCTTAACGATGATCTGTCTGCAGACATTGAAAGTTACGCGCACCAATCCGGCTGAAGTATTGAAAGCAGAGTAGCGCTCTGCTTTTTAATCAATCTTTTCTTTCAGCTCTGCCACCTTTGCCTTCGCCTGTTTCTTGCCGAGCTTCAAGGCTTTTTCGTAGAGATGGAGTGCTTCCTCAAAAGTATCTCTTCTCGTTCTGCGCGCGGCTTCTTCCAACGCACCCGCTTGGGCAAAGTAGCTGTCGGCTTCACTGATCTTCATTGTCCTGACCAGTTCATTAATTCTCACCTGGAGCATTTTCAGTTCATTCTTCTTTGACTCGAGCCTCATTTCAATTTCATCAAGCTGAGCAGATTTTACATTGACTTGCGTATTCAGTACAGAGTTATCTTCCATCACTCCGATTTCTTCATTTCTCACATTGAGCTCATCTTTCAAGGCATCGATTATAATCATGTAGGATTCCTTATTAACATCATTCTCAGCGGCTACTGCCTCGAGCTCTCTGATCTTATCCTCCGTTTTTTTCACATAGTCCTTTAATTCTACCATTCGATTTGAATATTCGTTGCCAACTTTGTTATCTGCGAGCTCGAGGCGCACGGAGTGACGAGTTGCATCAATCGAGTCCAAAAGAACGTCCACCGTTTTAATTGTCTCTGCTAACTTGGAAGTGGCGCTCAATTGTTGTTTTGCCGCATTCAACTGTTGTTTCAAGGAATCATTTTCTGGTTTTATTTTTCTTGAATAGAAGAAATAACCGGCTGCGACTATGGCGATCTGAACTACCACCGCGGTAGAGATCCAGAATATCTTTTTAAAACCGGAGTTGGAATTTTTTGAAGTAGATTTCTTCATTTGCCCTTAATTTTATTTTTTAAAATTTTAAACCTTGAAAATTACGAATTGATCCTGGCATTCCCACATTTATTAAGTTGTTAGTTAATCATGAATGAAATTTTATGTTGGCTTAATTTTAAAATCAGACCGCTAACTTTTGCTAAATTTAAAAATGCCTGAAAAGTCTTTTAAGATTCTGGTTTCCAAAACGATCGGTTCAGTATCGGCCGAGCTGGTGGCTCCCGAAAAGCCCGAGGCGATCATCACCCTGGCACATGGAGCAGGCGCAGGAATGAATCATCCGTTCATGACTTCACTCTCCAACGAATTTGCAAAACTTAACATCGCCACACTGCGCTTCAACTTTGCTTATATGGAGCAAAAGAAAAAAAGACCCGATGTTCCCGCGGTAGCGCACAAGGCGATCGAGGCTGCGGTGAACAAGGCGAACGAGTTGTTCCCGGCAATTCCACTATTCGTTTCGGGTAAATCCTTTGGCGGGAGAATGAGCTCGCAATACATGTCCATCCACAAGCCGGCAACGGTAAAGAGAATTATCTTCTTTGGTTTTCCGCTGCATCCAGCAGGAAACCCCTCCATTGACCGCGCAGAGCATCTGAAAGAAGTAAATGTATCAATGCTTTTTTTGCAAGGCACACGCGATACATTAGCTGAATGGAGTTTGATTGAAGAAGTGACCAGTAAACTTCCGCTAGCCACGCTACTAAAAATGGATGGAGCGGACCATTCCTTTAAAAAGGGGAAAGAGAATCTGATACCCACTTTAGCAAGCGAGGTAAAAAAGTGGATTGAAAAATGAGCTGACTTTTTTCCATTCCTTACACCGCATAGCTAAAAAATCATTTCATCTTTGCAGGCTTGAAATCAAAATATTATTTCCTTGGAGGTATTCTCATTGCGCTTTGCGGCACAATTTGCTTCTCTGCAAAAGCCATATTAGTCAAGCTTGCTTATCGTGATTCATCCGTTGACGCAGTCACATTGCTGGCGCTGCGAATGATTTTTTCTGTTCCTTTCTTTGCAATAGCAGCAGCGTTTTCTTCAGGCAAATCAACCAATGTCAAGTTCACCGGCAGGCAATGGTTTTATGTTGCGTTGATTGGCCTGATGGGCTACTATGTAAGCAGCATGTTTGATTTTGTCGGGTTACAGTATGTATCCGCGGGCATCGAGCGATTGATTTTATTCAGCTATCCTACCATGGTACTGCTGATGTCTTCACTGCTCTTCAAAGTAAAAATAAAGCCGTTGCAATGGTCGGCTCTAATCATTACTTATTTAGGATTGGCCACTGCTTTTTTTGGTGAAGTGAATTTTCGCTCATCGCATAGCAGCGACTTTTTGTTTGGCTCAGCCTTGATTTTTTTGTGCGCAATTACCTATGCCTCCTACATCACGGGAAGCGGTCGGCTCATTCCTCAGGTGGGCGCTGCCAAATTCAATAGTTATGCCATGAGCTTTGCTTCCATAGGTGTGCTTCTTCATTTTTTTATATGGAGCGATGTCTCCCTATTTCATCTTCAGTCTCGAGTATATCTATATGGTTTTCTGATGGCGATTTTCTCAACAGTAATCCCATCTTACTTAGTTACGTTAGCCATCAACAGAATAGGTGCTAACAATGCTGCAATCGTGAGCAGCGTTGGGCCAGTGTCAACAATTCTTCTTGCGTATATCTTTTTAGGGGAGACCGTTACACTTTGGCAACTAATTGGAACGGTTCTGATATTAATTGGCGTTCTGATTATCGGTAAGCAAAAACAACCTGACGTTTAAATTTTCCCTTTCAAAAACTCGGCTGTGTAGCTTTTACTTTTCTTTACCATCTCTTCAGGCGTACCAGCGAAGAGCAGGTTTCCGCCATTCTTCTCCCCGCCTTCGGGTCCGAGGTCAATTATCCAATCAGCAGATTTGATCACTTCCAAATTGTGCTCGATTACAATTACCGAATGGCCAAGGTCAACTAGCGCGTTTATGGCCTTCAATAATTTCGAGATGTCATGAAAATGCAGTCCTGTAGTTGGTTCATCAAAAATGAAAAGGATGTGTCCTTTTACTTCCGAATTTTTCCCCAGGAAGGAAGCAAGTTTCACGCGCTGCGCTTCACCGCCACTCAATGAGTTTGATGATTGCCCAAGTTTGACATAACCAAGACCAACATCATTCAGCGGAAGGATTTTTTCGTAGATCGTTTTTTTGTCTTTGAAAAATACTAGACTTTCTTCTACTGTCAGGTCAAGTACATCGGCAATATTTTTGTCATTGTATTTTACTTCGAGAACTTCTTGCTTAAATCGTTTGCCGTGGCAACTCTCGCATGTGAGAAAAATGTCGGCCATGAATTGCATTTCTACTTTGATCGAACCTTCGCCCTCACATGTTTCGCAACGACCGCCCTCTACGTTAAACGAAAAATGGGAAGGCTTATAGCCTCGCTGCTGCGACAAAGGTTGATCAGAATACAGTTGGCGAATAACATCATACGCCTTTACATAACTGATGGGATTGGAACGGGATGATTTGCCAATCGGGTTTTGATCGACAAATTCAACGTGCTCAATTTTTGCAACGTCACCTGTGAGTTGATCGTATTTACCCGGAGTTTCGGCCACCGACCCATTGGCTCTTCCTGTGGCAGGATAAAGAATTTTTTTGATTAGTGTTGATTTGCCCGAACCACTCACACCTGTCACTACGGTGAGCACCCCGAGAGGGAAAGTGACCTTTAAATTCTTCAAATTATTTTCTCTTGCACCAACAATCGTCACAGAGTCTTTCCATTTTCTACGGATTGATGGCACTGCAATTTTTTCTTTCCCCGTGAGGTAATCCGTTGTATGTGTTTGTGTCTTGCCATTCAATTCTTTCAGCGACCCCTGAAAAACAAGATGACCACCGTGCTGACCTGCATCAGGGCCAATGTCGATGATCTGATCGGAAGCACGCATGATTTCTTCTTCGTGCTCAACCACAATTACGGTGTTGCCCAGATCGCGTAGCTCTTTTAAAACTTCTATCATACGCGCAGTATCTCGCGGGTGAAGGCCGATGCTTGGCTCATCCAAAATATACATGGAGCCAACAAGAGCACTCCCGAGCGATGTGGCTAATTTGATTCGCTGAAATTCTCCTCCTGATAAAGTTGACGTGACACGATTCAATGTCAAGTACCCTAATCCTACTTTCACCATATAGCCAAGTCGCGATTTTATTTCCGTAAGAATTCGCTCGGAAACTTTTTGCTCATAGGCAGGCAATTTCAATTTTTCGAAAAACACAAGCGCATCTTCTATTGGCATGAGCACCAGATCGGTGATTGAAGCGTTTGTAATTTTTACATATGCGGCATCCTTACGAAGCTTTGTGCCTCTGCAATCAGGGCATGTGGTGCGGCCACGATAGCGCGAAAGCATCACTCGATACTGAATCTTATGCGTCTTAGACTCGAGGTATTTGAAAAATTGGTGAATGCCATCAAAATATTCATTACCGCTCCAAAGGAGATCGCGCTGTTGCCGGGTGAGTTCTGCATATGGCCGGTGAATAGGGAAATCAAATTTGATTCCGCTCTTCAACAAAGGCTTTGCCCAATTGCTCATAATTTCTCCACGCCACGGAGCAATTGCGCCTTCATACACCGACAGGCTTTTGTCTGGGACAACCAAATCCTCATCGATACCCAGAATTTTTCCAAAGCCTTCACAAGTTTGACACGCGCCAAAAGGATTATTGAAACTGAAAAAATTTACAGATGGCTCCGTAAATAGTATTCCATCTAATTCGAAGCGATCTGAAAATATTTTTTTATCAGTGCCTTCAGCATAGATAATGCAATCGCCATGACCTTCAAAGAAAGCAGTCTGGACTGAATCGGAGAGTCGAAAAGTTAAATCTTCATCTGTTGCATTCACAGCAGCACGGTCGATGAGGATTTCAATATCGCTCTCAATTTTTTTTGGTTTTGATTTTTTTCCCTCACCCCTTCCCCTCTCCCTGGGGAGAGGGGTGTCCGCAGGACGGGGTGAGGGATTTAAAACCGTGTCCAGGGCCTGTGTCGACACAGGCCCTGGGGGATTTAAAATCTCCTCAATGAATTTCACTTCGCCTTTCATGAGCACGCGCGCAAAGCCCTTGCTCAAAAGCAAATTCAATTCATCCTCTGCCTTTCTTCCTTTTTGAATTTTTAGAGGACAAGCCACCATAACGCGGGTTCCTTCTTTCTGACGATTGATGAAATCAATTACATCTGTTACTGAATGACGCTTCACCTCATTTCCGCTTATCGGTGACAGTGTTTTGCCAACGCGCGCAAATAATAATTTCAGGTAATCATAAATCTCTGTGGTTGTTCCTACCGTGCTTCGCGGATTGCGTGTGTTTACTTTTTGCTCAATGGCGATGGCCGGAGAAACACCTCGAATGTAATCGACCTCAGGCTTTTCCATTCGGCCAAGAAATTGCCTGGCATAAGAACTCAAACTCTCTACGTACATCCGCTGGCCTTCGGCAAAAAGCGTATCGAAAGCCAGGGATGACTTACCTGAACCGGAAAGACCGGTGATCACCACCAGCTTGTTTCGCGGAATCGCTACACTCAAATTTTTGAGGTTGTTGACACGCGCACGTTTGATGATGATGTATTCTTTCGGGTCGAGGTCGTCTAAGTAGGTGTCGTTGGAGAGATTATACATTATAGCTTTCTAATATTCTTTAAAATGTCTTGCAAGTTAGCCGCTGAACGAATTATTAACCGATTTTACTCCGTAGGAGTTTCATAGTAATAGCTAATTAATCTAAAATCTATTTAGCTCCGTAGGAGCGATATCTTTTCTACCCAGTCAAAAACATATTTTTCGTCAAAGTCAATTTTATATTTCTGAAGTAATTCCATGTATTCTTCGCGAAAAGATTTTTGTGAATGATGGGATTCCTGATTGTCGATATACTTTATAACAGCATCCAGTTGTGATTGAGAGCAGGAAAAAGCTCCATAGCCTTCTTGCCATTGAAACTTACCAATTACAAATCCATTAAGATTAATCCATTTTGACGAGCTTGCTTTGACGTCTCTCATTAAATCAGAGAGCAAACAATCAGACTTAAGACTTAACAATAAATGCAAATGATCTGGCATCCCGTTAATGGCATAAACTTTTTGATGATTGCCGTTCACAATGCCACAGATGTATTTATAGAGTTCCTCCTTCCATTTGCTTTGGATTAAATTCTCTCTTCCTTTGACAGCGAATACCGTGTGAATATAAATTTGAGAATAGGTGTTTGCCATGGTTCTTTCACTCCTACGGAGCTCTCAGTGCATTGTATTTTTTTCTATTATGATTAATCCCCTCTGGGGATAACTCTTTTAGCAAGCTAATTAAATATTCCTCTTTCAATTGACCCAATTCTACTTCCCTATCACCGCTCGTTTTCTAAAAACGGTAGAGGAGCCATTGGCATCAAAAACTTCAAACCACACGATGTAATAGCCCACACGAGAGCGGGTGCCATCATCACGGTCGCCATCCCAGCGGAAGAAACCTTCATGAGAAAGCGTTTCATTGCTGGCCAACGTTTTGATTAATCTTCCCTGCGAATCAAGGATTTTGACATTTGCGGCCATGCCGCTTTGATCAAACTTGAAATTGATTTTCGAGAAATCCTGGCCGGGAGCTGAAGGCGAAAAAATTTCCGGGTCAACATTCACTGCATTTTCGTTGATGAATGATTCTGTTCTTGAATTAGAGTTGGCAAATCCCGGTGTTGCAAATCCGGCTATTGCATTCGCTGACTTCCAATTGCCGGCTTCATTTGTCGATTCAGAAAATGAAATTCGTTCAAGAGAAACACCTTCAGCGTCCTTAATGAAGGGCGAATGCATTTTTTCGGAGTAAAGAAAGTGATCGATCATCAAACCTTGATCACTTACCAGGGTAATCGAACCCGAATCATCCGGTAAACTTGGCAATGAAGTTTTGAATAACGTTTTATAAACGGACTGAGAATAATGCTGCGAGAGAATGACAGGATCAGGCGTGAAAACAAGATAACTCAATGGAGGTAGAATAAAGTCGGTTGCTGTAATCACTTTTGAATTGATCAGCGAACCATTTTCAAAGTTACCGACTTTCCAATTTTTGAGATTGATGTATTTGGGAGAATTATTATAGATTTCGATGAAGTCAACTCCGCCCGATCTGGGGTTAAAAAGAATTTCATTCACAAGAATATCTAAACTATCTGCTGTTTCGGGAAGTGCAAACGAAAGGCGACTGAAATCTTGTTGTATAAAATTGCCAGGACAATCGGTGAGGTTGCTAACGGTGATGGTGTAAAGTTCCCGAACGACCAGTGCATCGGAGAGCTCAATAGTAATTTCTCTCAATGATTGGTCTTTGAAGTATTTCTTTGAGACTGAAATTAAAGGAGACAAATCAAAAGAGGCAGCTGATATATCCTTTTCTAATTTCTCATTGAAAGTCAAATTCAGAATAAATGGGGATACAGGAGTTACGGATATTAAATGAGGGCCGGTGAGGTCGGGCTTGCCGGCAAAGACTGAGTTTTGTTTTCCTGGCGTGCCCCCGGACACATCTTCTGAGGCAGTCCAATTTTCTCCTTCACTGCACAAATTGGTCACATCAATAATTTCCATCGACCAGCCACCTTCCTGCTTGTCGACATCATGATACCAGTCGAGGCTGTAGCTGATGGAGTCGATGGTGCGATTATTTTGATTGCGAAGGGTAAGGTTGTCTCCGTCATTATTGAGCGTTGGAAAATTGGATACCCCCATAACGTTTCTATAATTGCTAAACAAATTCACATTCGATGAAGAACAAACAATCCAGTACTCCTTTGGAAAAATAATCTTGTTTCCAAATACGGTTGTGGAGGATCCATCTGACAATTTCCAGTTTGATAAATCGATTGGATTGGAACTTCGGTTATAAATCTCAACGTATTCTTGAGCAGGCAAACCTACTTGCGGACTTGGATCGGAAAAAACTTCTGTGAAGATGATGTCTTTGTTTTTTGAGGGGAAAGATTTGAAATAGAAAAATGACATCGTTGCGGCCGTCATGATATTCCCCACCGCATCTTTTATATTTGAAACTGATAATTGATTTTGAAATCCATTTGGAAAATCTTTAGCGAAAGAAAGGACCACTGTTTTTTTATCCGCCTGAAGAACAGCACTCAATGGGTTTCCGACCGAATTGCTTACCGAATAGTTTGAAATATTTTCTACCGATGGCACATCCAGCATTTCTGAAAATAAAACAGAAACCGCATTCGATGAAATAGTGTCAACGCTTACGAGAGTTGGCGGAGAGGTATCGGGTGGTGGAGGGAGAGCTGTTATCGAAATATTATCGTAGAAAAATTTGGCGGCATTGGTAATAGTGTAAGTGCACAACACACCGAAGTAGGAAGACGTGTTGATAGTGGCATCAGTTCCACTTTTTTCAAAACTAAAGTTTGTCCCACCGGTATAGTCAGTGTACAAACTCCAAAGGCCCGTGTTGTCTCTGGTGACTTTTACACGGACACCAAATGAAGCAGCAATCGCAGCGTTTGTGCCGCGGAGCACTGGAGTCATTGAAGTTCCGCTCTGCCTGTACAAAACAATGGCATCGAGACTGCCCGCTTCACCAAACTGGAGATAATATCCATTCAGGGGTTGGGTGAGGTCGGTTTGGTCACTCACCAAATAAACTCGCCCAAAATTGCTGCCCGAAGGAGAGAAACTTTGCTTTACATAAACTTGCCACTCAAAATTGTCGAGTGTGCTGGTGGAAAAAGGAGTCGTCAAATAGGAAGTTCCCGCAATAATGTTGTTCAGCTGCAATTGCTTCGAGGTGTTTACAGTGAATTGAGAGGTTGACCCCGACCATGTTGGGTTATTGGTAAAATCGCCATCAGAGAAATCGTCTGCGAGTTGAGCAAAGCAAACGCTCGTTAAGGTGAGGAAAAAAATAATCGCGAGGATTTGCTTCATAGGATGGTTTCAAAAATAGTATTTTTGCCATTCATAAATTTTTCTAATAAAATGAAAATAGCAATTGTAGGAGCGACAGGCCTGGTGGGCCAGGAGGTGCTGAAAGTGATCGATGAACGAAACATCGAATTTGATGAATTGTACCTAGTGGCTTCGGCCAAATCGGTTGGGCAAAAATTGAAATTTAAGGGTAAGGAATATACGATTAAGAGTATTCAGGAAGGCTGTGACCTCGCTGCCGATGTAGCAATTTTTTCTGCGGGTGGTGGTACTTCATTAGATTGGGCTCCAAAGTACGCGGAAAAAGGAACGATTGTCATCGATAACTCATCGGCATGGCGCATGGACCCAAACAAAAAATTGATCGTGCCCGAAATCAATGGGCATGTTCTTAAAATTGATGACCGTATTATCGCTAATCCGAATTGCTCTACGATTCAAATGGTGATGGCGCTTGCCCCGCTTCATGTGAAGTATAAAATAAAACGCATCGTAGTTTCGACTTATCAATCAGTGACCGGCACGGGCAAAGATGCTGTTCAGCAAATGATGGAAGAACGCAAAGGTGTGGCTAATCCGATTAAAGTTTATCCACACCCTATCGACATGAACGCACTGCCCCACATCGATTCTTTTTTGGACAATGGCTACACTAAGGAAGAAATGAAAATGGTGAACGAAACCCGCAAGATTTTGGGTGACGAAACGATCGGGGTGACTTCCACTACTGTTCGCATCCCTGCGATCGGAGGACACTCCGAGGCAGTGAACGTAGAATTCTATAAGGAATTTGAATTAGAGGATGTTCGCGAGATTTTAGAAAACACAGATGGTGTAGTGGTGCAAGACGATGTAAAGAACAATGTTTACCCAATGCCGATCCTTTCACATGGAAAAGATGAAGTATTTGTAGGCCGCTTGCGCAGAGATGAATCACAGCCAAAAACATTAAACATGTGGATTGTCAGTGATAATCTTCGCAAGGGAGCAGCTACCAACGCAGTACAGATTGCTGAATTTTTAATGGAAAAGAGTTTGGTGAGTTAATTTGTACTTTTGAAGAGTAAACAAACAATCAAATTATGAGTAAAGGATTAATTACGACCCTCGTTATCATTGGAGTTATCGCTGTGTTTGGTTTTGGATTTTTTATGTGGGGAGCGGGTGTTTATGATAGCGCAGTTAAGGAGCAGGAAAATGTAAATGAAGCTTTTGGCAATGTGCAGGCTGCCTATCAGAGAAGGGCGGATCTTATTCCAAGTTTAGTTGCAACCGTAAAAGGGGCGGCTGAAAATGAAAGAGGAATTCTTACACAAGTTACGCAAGCCAGAGCAGGAATTGTTGAGGCGAAGACTCCCGAAGACCTTGATATAGCTGGAAGGAAAATTAATGCAGCCATTAATCTAGCTTTTGAAGCATACCCACAAATTAGATCAACTGAGAATTTTCAAGAACTTCAATCTCAGCTGGAAGGAACAGAGAACAGAATAAATGTAGCTCGTCAGCGCTACAACGAAACAATCAAAACCTATAACTCCTATGTTCGCGGATTCTTTAAGAGAATGGCGTTAAACTGGTTTGGTGGAGGTGAGGACTTTGCAGTGAGAAAAGGTTTTGAAGCAGCCGAAGGAGCAGATAAGGCCCCTACCGTAGACTTCAGTAAAAAATAACTCACTTACCGATTTTTAGAAAGAATTTGGAGGCTGTCAATTGACGGCCTCTTTCATTTGGATGCCTTACAACTCTTCTTAATAGCAGCCTTCGCTTCTTGCGAGCCGAGCTCTTCAGCACGTTTTAAATCAAGACAGCCATCGTAATTGTTGTTCATGCTAAGTTTCACCAATCCTCGCTGATAGTAAGTCTCTGGGTCGGTAGGATAAATTTCAATGGATGACGAATAATCTTCTACTGCACCTGCATAATCTTCTTTCTCAGTTTTACTCAGCGCGCGGTTATCAAAATAAGTAGGATTGGTGGCATCAAGCTCGATGGCTTTTGTGTAGTCTACTATCGAGCCATCATAATCTTGCATCGTGTGCTTGAGTACTCCTCGCAAATTGTAGGTCTCCGCGTCCTGGTTGTTGAGCTCGATCGCTTTGTTGTAATCTTCGAGCGCCCCCTTCAAATCTTCTTTCGCGCTTTTCGCTAAGGCGCGGTTTTCATACTTGAGCGCATCTTTGGCATCGAGCTTTATCGCCTGGTTATAGTCGGCAATAGCCAAATCAAAATTGCTGGTGTTGTATAGGCTACGCCTCTGTAGTTGTACAGGTTCGCATCAGCCTTGTCGAGTTCAATGGCTTTTGAATAATCGTCAATGGCACTCACATATTCGCCTAGCTCTGCCTTCACAATTCCCCGATTGAAATATTTATCATCGCTGGCAGGCCCGATTTCCAATGCTTTCGAAAAATCGAAATACGCGCCTTGCAAGTCCTCATTGTTGTATTTCGCAAAACCGCGGTTGGTGTAGGCCTCTCCGTAATTTGAATTGAATCGAATCGCCTTGTCGAGGTCTATAATGGCGCCATCGTTGTCGCCCAAATTGATTTTCGCTTCGCCCCTGTAATTGAAAGCATCAGTTAATGTAGAGTCCATTTCAAGGGCTGAGTTAAAATCGCCAATCGCTCCGTAGTAGTCGCTCAATTCAATTCGCACACGCCCGCGCAAGGTGAATGCCTTTTTATTTTTAGGATCAGTAGTAATGATTTTAGAAAGTTCAGTTTTCGCTCCAGCGAAATCTTTGCTGTCCATTTTCTTTTTGACATCAGATAGAGGATCAACCGCCTGTGCTAAAAGGAGGCACGGGGTCAAGAATAGAACGACACAAATATTTTTTTTCATTGCTATCAATCAATGACAGCAAGTTAATAAGATTTCAAGTATGACAGAACAGACAACGCTATTCAACCGAATTGTTTTTTGGCACTTTGATCAATCGCTCAATCTCTTGCAACAACTTTTTCTTTTCCATGATTGAAGGCGGGAATTCACCCCCTCCGGAGTTCAGGATTACACTGCGAAAATGCGAGACATCTTCAGAAAGAATCTTGGCGGTTTGCTGAAGGATGTGTTTTGTGTTTTTCATACGGGTGCATTTATGTCGAACAAACGATGGACTTTGATTGAACAAGGTGAGGAAGGTTTAAAACCAGGTTGGTTTGTAGCCCAACTCTGAAATTGTGCCGACATAAGTCGGTATCCGTAAGCGGTAATATTTTGATTCCGTGATCTGTGTCGACACAGACCACGTCTAAACAGACTAAACACAATCACGGAAATTTAACTACCGCTTAAGAATTTTTCCAGAACCGAAACGGCTTGAATTCGTAGATTGAATTTTATTAACCCTTCCTCAATGAAGAACAAACTCGTGACTATTCTCGCTTTAGTTGCCTCAAATGCATGGGCACAACAAGATAAGCCCCTCGACATGAAAATGGATTTTGAAGAATACGATCCGCCTTCATCGCTTGTAGTAGAGGAACATCGGCTAACCAAATCAAAATTCCCATTCATCGACATTCATAATCACCAGGGCAACATGGATTCCGGTGATCTGAGCAAGTTGATTGCCGATATGGATAAATTAAATATGGCCGTAATGAATAATCTAAGTGGCCGTGGATTTAGCAGTAACGGACCCAATGATTTCAGTGGAAATGATGAGCACCTCAAAAAATCACTGGACAACATCAACAAAAATTTTCCAAATCGATTAGTGCTCTTCACTACCATCAGTTTTGTGGATATAGATGACCCTAATTGGCCGACAACCACCGCAAAGCAATTAGAGGCAAATGTAAAAGCAGGTGCGAAGGGGTTGAAGATTTATAAGAACCTGGGCCTGGGGATAAAAGATAAAAATGGCAAGCGTGTACAAATTGATGATCCGCGGATTGATCCCGTTTGGGCAAAATGTGGGGAGTTGGGCATCCCTGTCCTAATTCATTCGGCAGATCCAAAACAATTTTGGCAACCCATAGACAAGAACAATGAACGTTGGCTAGAATTAAAGACACATCCGGGCAGAAGATACGAGGGGAGCGAAGCAACGTGGGAGACACTCATCACGGAGCAGCATAACGTTTTCAGGAAACACCCTAAAACCAAATTCATCGATGCTCACCTGGGTTGGTATGGAAGTGATTTGAAAAAATTAGGACAGTTGCTCGATGAAATGCCCAACGTTTATACTGAAATCGGTGCAGTGATTGCAGAGCTTGGCAGGCAACCTAACGCAGCCAAAACATTTCTTACGAAATACCAGGACCGTGTTTTATTCGGTAAAGACAGTTGGGTTCCTGAAGAATATCAAACCTATTTTCGTGTACTCGAAACGGAAGACGAATATTTCCCTTACCACAAGCGCTACCATGCCTTTTGGCGAATGTACGGCATCGGCTTGCCTGATGAGATTTTAAAAAAAATTTATTACAAGAATGCGTTGAAGCTTCTTCCAAACATGAACAGCAGTCAATTCCCTAAATGAAAAAATTATTTCTGCTATTCATTCTATTTTATTGGACTTATTCATTCGGTCAAAAAGTAGAAATCGCTTTTCGGATTCCTGAAAAGGATTTGATTCCCGAGGGAATAGCCTACAACCCTGAATCACAATCATTTTTTGTTAGTAGCATCTTCAAAAGAAAGATTGTGAAGATTGATGCAAAGAAACAAGTCTCCGATTTTATCTCTTCAGGTCAAGATGGCATTGGTGAAGTGCTGGGCTTGAAAGTTAATAACGAGAAATTGTGGGCGTGCAGCAATTTCGAAAACAAAGCCATGGTTCATCAATATGATATTGCATCGGGAAAATTAGAGCAAAAGTGGATTTTTGAATTTGAGGAAGAGAAACATTTGTTCAATGATTTGGCAGTAGTCAATGATGAGGCGTTTATCTCAGATTCTGATTTTGGCGCGATCTATCATGTAAGCTCTCAACTGACAAAGCCAGAGGTTTGGGTAAAGGATGCTCGACTTCAAGACATTAATGGTATTACTTTGATGAAAGACAGATCGGTCGTTGTAAATGCCTCGAGCGGGTTTTTCAAACTCGATCTTGACAAAAAAGAAATTATATCACTCCCATTTCAAGGATATTTCCCCATTGGCATCGATGGGTTATGTTTTTATAAAGAATCTCTGATCGGAATTCAGAACGTGGTGTTTCCGGTTTCAATCAATCAGTATTACCTGAATGGTTCCCTAAATCAAATTGAAAAGGCACGCGTGCTGGTTGCCAATCATCCGCAGTTTAATATACCAACCACAAGCACAATCGCAGGAGAGTGGCTCTACTTCATAGCAAATAGCCAACTTCAAAACATTGAAAAGGGGAAAATAAAGGATCCTTCAAAACTTGAGGAAGTTTTGATCATGAGAGTGAAGCTGGACTAAGTTGTTCAAGCCTAGTGATGTTGAAAATAGTACCATGCAATTTCAGCATAAGCGTATTTTCCTGATGCGATTATTCCTGTATAAAAGAATTTCTTCGGGATGAAGGAAGTGATCTCGTCTTTCGATTTTCTGTAATCAGAATTATAAGCACATGCAAAGAATTTGATCTTCTCTTCTTCCGTTTTCCAAGTAGGGTATTTGGTCTCCACTATTTTGAAAAAAAAGCAAACATAATTAAGAACTGATTTGTTGTCTTTGAGCTTTTTAAGGCGCGAATCTCTTGATGCAACATTCTGAATTGTGTCTCCGGCTTTGATTTTTGAAATCACTCTCGATTGGGATGGTCCAAATAATTTTAAAAAATCAATTTCGATGGTCTCCGCAAAAGAAGGCTTGAGCTGAAATTGGCCGATGGAAAAATTGGCGTAATCTTTTCCATACTGAATGTACAGGGATTCTAAGGCAAATGTCTCAATCTTATCTTGAATCGCGTTATAGCGTATCAACTCGGGGAAGATAACGGCTTTCACTTCTTTTGGCTTCAAACCGTAAGCTCGAATCAGCTCATCCATCCACAGTTCTTCCTCCTTTAAAAATCGAATGGCTTTATCATAATCAGTTGAAAAAATCTTTTGATAATTCTCTTGCGCTGATGCGAAAACAAAAAGCAGCCCGAAGGCTGCTGTAAAAAATATTTTTCTTCGATCCATTAAATTGGTTTCTGATAAACCACAATCTCCCGGTCTTCCAATGCAAGCCATTTAAAATACGTTTTACCCCCACTATTTATTAAAGCGACTTTTAAGGGGAATTGAAAATAATCACCATCTCCAAATGAAATAGTATTGTCTTTTATTTCAGTGATTTTTCCGTCAGGAGTCACAAAAAGATTGCATGGATCATGTAAGCCATCATTGAAAGTTTGAAGAAGCTGTCCGTCACGATACACTTTCGTCCACGCGTAATTTGTAGTAAGGGCAATAACATGGTTACCCGCATACCAAACAGCGCTTACTTGCTCCTGACCCATCGAATACGTTTTGCCTGAGGAAGTGAGGATCACAAACTTTTGGTCGTTGTCCATCACGTACATTCCAAATTCGGATTGGTCGGGTGCAGCAAAACACAAGGACGGGGGTGCAAGGCCTGGTGCCGAAAGTGTTGAAGACGAAGCCGAGGAGATCATTCGATAAGCCAAAGTCATTTCGCCTTTCGAATCCTCCGTGACAACAGCATAAAAATTTTTGCCTTCAGGTGTAAGGAAGAACTGAGAAACCTGTTTGAATGGACCGTATTGTTTTCCCTTAAAACTTATCGAGCTGTTAACAGGTGTCTCATAGGTTTTGCCCTGGGTCTGCTTGGCGGCTTCTGCCATTTGTTTTTTCACTGTCTCCAATTGCTCCTTAGTCATATAAGCCGACATCTGTTTCATCTGTTCATCTGAAATTGCAGGTGTCGCCACGGAATGTGTTTCCGTCTTTGTGACTACGTATTTTTTGCCTTCATCGCTGGTCAGACTTACATCGAGCAATTTATATTGATTGCATTGCATTGTGCCATCGCAGTTGGTATCAGCGTTAGGGCAGGCAACAAGAGTGCGCGATCCGTTTTTGTAACTGAAGCATTGTGTTCCATTACTAGTTCTCTTATTGACAATAAAGGAAACTTGGTTAAGCGAAGATCCAAAGTCAATGCAGTTTTCACTGTAATCGAAGGTCTCATCAGCACTAAGTGTAACAACCACCGTGCGCGTGACATTCGCGCTCAACTTGTTTTTGGGCTTTTCATTTTGCGTGGAGGTATTTTCTATTTTGTTCACCTCTTGTTTGGCCTTGTCTTTAAATTTGTTCAAGAGCCCTTGCGCAGATACATTGGTCGCTGTAGCAAAAGCTGCCGCTACAATGATCATGGAACAGTTCGTTTTCATTTCTTGGGATTTGCTTGTGTAATTTCGCAATTATTTCTTCACAATCTCAAACCCGCAATGGTGACTTGGTGAGTCAATGGTGGTGTTTTTGCTCTTTGGTAAGGACAAGCGGCTATGAAACTCGCACGAGTTATATATGCTGAGCGACCGAATCGACACGAATGAGGAAAAGAAAAATTATTCTATTGATTCCCGAAGTGTTTCAGGCGAACAATTTCTTCCGGTTTCAAGAATCGCCATTGACCACGACCAAGATCTTTTTTGTCGAGACCTGCATAGACCACCCGATCAAGCCTCTCCACCTGGTAGCCGAGAGCTTCAAATATTCTGCGTACAATTCTGTTCCAGCCAATGTGAATTTCAATGCCCACTTCCTTTCCGTCATCGCTCACTATTGCAAGATCATCTACCAGTGCCTTGCCCTCTTCAAAATAAACTCCATCTAAAATTTTCTGCAAATCGTTTTTAGTAAGAGGTCGGTCTAACTCCACTTTGTAAATCTTCTTCGCATTATATGACGGGTGTGTGAGTTTATCGGCAAGATCTCCATCGTTTGTGAGAAGCAGGAGCCCTGTAGTATTTCTATCCAGGCGTCCAACGGGATAGATTCTTTCTTTGCAGGCATTTGCCACTAAATCCATCACCGTGTTTCGCTCTTCAGGATCGTCTGTTGTGGTAATAAATCCTTTCGGCTTGTTTAACAAAACATAAACCAGTGGTTCAGCTTTCAATTTTCTTCCTTCATATCGGATGTCATCCGTTGGCTTTATCTTATGGCCCATCTCGGTGATCGTTTCACCATTCACGGTCACCAACCCCATCTTAATTAGTTCATCTGCCTCTCTGCGTGAACCGACACCGCTGTTGGCCATGAATTTGTTAAGTCTGATCAAGCCTGTTTCTGGTTTTAGGCCTGCATCAATGTTTTTTCGCTGGTGTTCTTGTTTGGGGCCACCGAAATTCTTACTCCTTGCTCTCGACTTAAATGGCTTGCCGAAATCTTTTGATCGCTCTCCTTTTTCTTTTGAAAAGCGATCACCGGTCTTCTTAAAATCTGAGCTTGAAAAACTTTTTTCGCCAGAGGTATTATCTTCTCTTTTTCGAAAGGAAGTCCTCTCTCTTTTCTCGCCAAACGGCTTATCAGTTCTCCCCTTCGAAAATTCACTTCTTTTTTCTTGGGGCTCATCTTTCTTGAATTTTGAAAAACGATTTGAATCACCACCTTTTCTAAAAACAGGTTTTGAAAAACTTTTTTCCCCCGATTTATTTTCTTCACGATTAAATCGGCTTCCGGTCGGCCTTTCAGATCCTTCTCTCTTGAATTTTGAAAAACGATCCGAATCGGTTTTTCTAAATCCCGGTTTCGAAAATCTTTTTTCACCTGAATCCTCTCCGGCTTTTCTAAATGATGATCCGGAACGTCCTTCACGAGACTCGCCCCCGAATCTTGGTCGTTTAGACGAATCGTCTTTTTTGAATTTTGAGAACCGGCTATCTGTTTTTCTAAAAGCAGGCTTTGAAAAATTTCCTTCACCCGACCCTTCGTCTCTCTTCCGAAAAGATGTTCCGGGTTTGCGTCCAAAAGTCTTTCCGGATTGGTTTCTGCCCGAGAAAGATCTTTCACGAGGTTCATCTCCTGCTCCTGAAGCACCACTCGATTTTCCCTTCTTACGATCACGGAAATTTTTTTCAGCTTGAGTTCGTTTGCCGAATGAAGTTTTTCCTGATGTTCTGCCTTCGCGTGCCATGATTTTTTAAATTTCTAATGAATGTAACAGTATGAATGGTGATAAAAAAATCGTCCTGACGGTACCGCCAGGACGATCCTTAAATTTTATTTTCTGTGCTTATTGATTATCAGGTGTTTCACCAATAGTGTTTACTTCGCTGCTAAAATCTTTTGGAGTAGGAAGTTCATTGATGTCGTTGATGCCAAAGTATTCCATAAACTTCGGACTTGTGCCATAAAGCATTGGCCTGCCAATAGACTCGGCTTTGCCTTGAATTTCGATCAACCCTTTATCTAACAATTTCTGAATCGCGTAATCGCAATTCACTCCTCGGATGTTTTCAACTTCGGGTTTTGATATGGGCTGTTTATAAGCAATGATCGAGAGCGTTTCCATAGCCGAGATTGACAATCTCTTTTTGGATTGTTGTTTCAGCATAATACCAATGCTCGACTGGTAAGCCGGCTTTGTTAGAAACTGATAACCACCACCTGCTTTGAAAAGTTGAAATGAAAATTCTTCTGCCTGAAATTTTTCTTCTATGCGCTGCAGTGCACCAACAATGTCTTCTTCAGGCACATCAGCATTGAACATTTCTGAAAGGCATGCTTTCAGATCAGCGATTTTAACCGGCGATGGTGAACAGAACACCAAAGCTTCAATATGATTTTGTAAAAAGTCCAATGCTAAATTCTATTTAATTCCGTTAATCTTTCAATCTTGAAAATCCCGATCAATCTTGCTTCATCATCTTCGCCTCGATCGACTGTGTAGTATGAGGCACCGCAATCAATCTCTCTTTGGAGATCAACTTTCCTGTAACTGAACAAATGCCGTAGGTTCTGTTTTTAATTCTTACAAGGGCATTCTCCAGGTTGGTGATGTACTTTAACTGACGCGCAGCGAGCTGGCTCATGTTTTCTTTTTCAGCAGTTTCGGCACCGTCTTCCAAAACTTTAGTATTGCCACCCGAAGTCGAATCGGTTCCTTCATCGTTATTACGATTCAGAGTCTCTTTTAGAATTCTGAATTCTTCGCGTGCCTTGTCAAGTTTACCAATGATGAGTATTTCAAACTCCTTCAATTCTTCATCACTATAACGAGTCTTGTCATTAGGCATGAGCGATGACTTCGCTGGTTTGTGAGCGATTGGCCGCTGACTGAGAATAGGGAAAATGTTAAGCTGCGCAGGAGCGGGCTTGGCAGCCACAGGCTTAGTTTCTTTTTTCTTTGCAACAGGTTTAGCTGCTTTCTTGGCTACCTTTTTTGGCGCAGCTTTTTTAGCGACCACTTTTTTCTTCGCTTTTTTAGCGACCACCTTCTTTGCCTTGGCAGGCTTTTTAGCTGATGCTTTTTTCACCGCTTTCTTCTTGGCGGGCTTGGTGGCTTTTTTCTTAGCTGATTTTGCCATAAAACTGTTCCTTAAATGAGGGTTTTAAAAAAGTAGCCGCAAAAATACGCTACTATGCACGAAACAAAAAATTTGGAATAAAGTTTGGGATTGGGACAGGATCGACTAAACCCTCTCAAGATCAGTTATCAAAATCGGGATCGTAGCTGGCTTCACTTCCCTTTTTCTCCCCACCATCATCTTCATCGCCTTCGAATTCATTTTCTTCTTCGAAATCTTCACTATTGCTAAGGTCTTCGCCTCCGCCTTCTCCACTTTCTTCAAACTCTTCGGGTTTTCCTGATTCAACATCGTACCCGCCAGCGCTGTTCTTAGTTGCTGGTACTTTAACCAGGTAAACTGAATCTTCAGTTTCCAAAGGAAAAACAAAAATGGGTTCATTTTTTGCGTTACTGATTCGCGTAATGCTTGCTTCGTATCCATTCGGATATTGATCATGCATCAAATTGCGCAAAGCTTCTGATAAATTCTCAAGACTTTTGATTACTCTCTTTTTCGCAGCTGCCATCGTATAGGGTCCAATAAAAAACGGCTCAAATAGCGAAGGTTTGACAGAGTAGGCAAGATTTTTCAATTTTTTTTTTTGGTGTTCACCGAAATATTCCTACTTTTCATTTCCAAACAAACAAAAACCAACCCAAAACGCTATCGATCAAGACTTCTACGTTACCTAAACACGAATAGAATGATCGATAAACAGTGCAGCGACAGTCAGTTGGTGTTGCTCTATCAAACCGGAAGTGAAGAGGCGTTTGAACTGCTGCTTCATAGACACAAATCGCGGATTTATACCGCCATTTATTTAATCGTAAAAGATCGTTACGTAGCCGAAGATTTACTGCAAGATACTTTTATCAAAGCAGTGAATGTGATCAAAGGTGGACGCTACAATGAAGAAGGCAAATTTCTGCCTTGGCTGAGCCGAATTGCGCACAATCTGGCCATAGATCATTTTAGAAGTAATAAACGTCATCCTGAAATCACGCTGGAGGACGGAAGCCGCGTTTTTGACTCACTTCAATTTTCAGAGGATTCTTTTGAAACAATTCAATTAAAACAGGATACTAAGACGAGGCTACGTGCGTTGATCAAAGAACTACCCGAAGAACAAAAGGAAGTATTGATCATGCGAAATTACTTGCAAATGAGCTTTCAGGAAATTGCTGACCGCACCGGTGTGAGTATCAATACGGCTTTGGGACGGATGCGCTATGCGCTGATTAACCTTCGCAAAAAAATGGTTTCTGCAAACTATAATGCCTATGACAAAAATTTTTACTCAACACGATCTGATGAGGCGCCTTTACCTCGAGACCTCTCCCGAGGAGACGAAGGAAATTGACAAGGCCTTGCTATGTGATAGCGAACTACAACGCCAGTACAATGAATTGGCCGCTACCAAAAAAGAGTTGGATAATGCCCAATTGCAACCTTCTGAGTCGGTTGTAAAGAATATTCTTCATTATGCCCAGGGTTTACAAGAGCATAGTTAACGGCCCAATTCAATCAATAAGGGGAGTAATGCCCCAGCTTGAGGGAGGCGATTTTTTTCACATTTGAAAGAAATATTACTTGCCTGTTGTTTTTGCGTGAATTCCATCCTTATCGCTTGAACCACAGGCATTTGTTTTCCGTTATTTGTAGTAACCACTACGAAAAATGAAACATTCACCAAAACTGGCTATCCTCCAAAGCTTGGATTCCATGGATCAAGTGCAGATGGAGAACGTCCTTCAATACATCAAGGGCGTTTTGCAACAACCTGTGCACTTGGACTACAAGAATTTCAAAAAGGAAGCCTTGAAAGAAATCCGCAAGGCATTGAGGCAAGACAAAAGAACTGAGAACCTCCAGTTTGCCTAATTGTTAAGCAGTCATAATGAACAGACGTTTCACTTCGTCTGTAAAAAATTCTACTCTCTAAAAATCAGATTTGACCTTTCTTTATTCGAAGATTAAGTTTCTTCGAACTAATTGTCCTTGTCTTTCGTGTCTTTGAAGTATTTGTCTTCGTCAAACTCGTCCGTCTTTTTCACCGTAGGTCCAATTTCCAAAATCCTGAATTCAGTGCGCCTGTTCTTGTCACGACCACGTGGGTTATCGCTTCCATCGGGATTGCTGTTTCTTGCAATAGGCTTGCTTTCACCGTAACCTTTTGCCTCCAATCGCTTCGGATCAATTCCTCTTCTGATGAGATAATTCACGGTACTTTCCGCTCTGCGTTGCGAGAGCTCAAGATTGTAAGCGTCTGATGCTACGCTATCCGTGTGAGATCCCATTTCAATTTTTATTTCAGGGTTGTCGTTCAGCAACTCAACCAGTTTATCCAACTCGTGCGCGGCATCGGGGTTGATGTCGGCTTTGTCATATTCAAAGTAGATGTTATTCAATCTAAATGTTAAACCTTTGGCTTTGCGATCTAAGACAAGGAGTGTATCCAGCGTAATGTTGGTCACTAATTCTTTGAGCGATTCAAGCGGAACTGATTTTCCTCTCGTAGTAAACGGTTGCCGTTTGGTGATGTAACCATCCCGTTCGCCCAACAAAAAATAATTTTCATTTTCAAATACACGGAACAAAAACTTACCATCATTACCTGTTGTGAAATCTTGCATCAAATCGCCATCTGCAGCAAGCAGAGAAATTTTTGTGTCAGGTAGAATCTCGCGAATACTGTCTTTTCTCACTGAATACGTAATTCCTTCCAACGTGTAATTAACCACTTTCAAATTTGGATCATCATTCTTGAAAGTATAGATGTCATCATCTCCCTTCCCCCCATCGCGATTAGAAGTAAAAAATCCGCGATCGGGTTTGAACAAAAAGATTCCAAAATCATCGGCTGTCGAGTTCATTGTGGGGCCGAGATTGTCAACAGAGTTTTTGCCATTGACTCTATTCACCACAAATAAATCCAACATGCCATACCCTGGATGCCCATCTGACGAAAAATAGAGCTTGCCATTTTCAGCAACGTAGGGGAAGAGCTCATCTCCTGCAGTATTAATATCGGGTCCTAGATTTCTTACCTTACCAAAGCGACCCCGGCTATCCATTTGTGCAGAATACAAATCCAATCCTCCGAATCCGCCTTTTCTGTTCGATGAAAAATAAAGCGTGCGGCCGTCAGGACTTAACGATGGGGTTGACTCCCAGTAGTCGGGAGTATTGATATTGATTGGTGTGGCAGGCAACCAGGCTCCATTTCTAAATCGTGATAAAAAGAGGTCTACATCTTTAGCTCCTTTTTTCTTGCCTGTATTTCCGCGCGCAAAAATCATCAGCTTGCCGTCAGCCGAAAAAGTGATTGATCCTGTATTAACATCATTTACATTGATACCTTCAGGAAGCGCTTTCAAAGTACCAACATCAACATTTGCTCCTTTGGTGTCAACTTGATAAAGGTCTGTAAAAGGAGTGCCTGAGGCCTCATAGATTTTTGAGTTAGCGCGAGAAGAAGCAAAATATAATTCACTATTGGAGTAGGCAGGGCCATAGTCTGCATAGGATGTATTGATGGCGTCAAGATTTTTTACTTGATAGTAGTTCTTTTTTTCTTTGAGTGAAGAAAGATATTCAAGCCCTTTGATTTCCTTTTGCGCACGGTCTTTCAATTTTTCGTTGTCGGTGGCAGAGGCCGAAAGCTCTTCCAGTTCTTTCCTTGCTTCGTCATACTTGCCATTAGCCTGAAGAGATTTTGCATAATATAAGCTCGCTGAATCTTTTTTCGATCCCCGGCCTTTGGCTTTGGCATAAAATGGCTCCGCTTCTTTGATTCTGTTGGAAAGTCTGTAAGCTTCGGCAACAAAATAATTTGCCTTCGGGTTATTGGGCTGCTTATTAAGTATGCCTTTGTAGTATTTAATCACTCGCTCATACTTGGCATACTTAAACTCTTTTTGGGCTTTCTTCTCAGGACTGCACGAGAACGCCAGTAGGACAAATAGGAATACAAATGAGGATTTGAATGACATAAAATACTACTTCACGATTGTGGTAAAACTACAAAATAAAAGCGCTAAACAGATAACGTACTTTTAGGCAAATATTTTGCAAGCCACGATTTTTCAGCAGAAATCTTCCAACCTTTTTCAAAAGTGATTTTATCAGCTACCAGATTGTTAAAGGTAACAGAAGAGCCGGAAAGCGTGCCTGATTTGAAAAGCATGGGAAGCTCTTGTGTAGAATAAAGCCTGATCTCACCTTCGATCAGGAACGCAATTTTAGCTCTATTGAAAAAATCAATGTTCAACTGCTGGCCAAGGTCTTTTAAAATCCGGACGGAACCATCTATTGAGCAACCTGATGCCCCATATGCGTTTTCATTTACCGAAAGCACGATGAACTGCCCATGTTGAATGGTGAACGAAGTTTGCAACTGGACTCCATGAGCTGCCCATTGCGAGCAAAACTCGTTTAGCGAATCGGAAATAATTTTCTCCTCGTTGCCGGAAAAAGCCCGATCAGCCTGGTAAATCCAAACTCGTGAATCGTTTGGTAGTTGATTGAATGCGGTATACATCTCAGGTTTTAAACGATGTTTTAAAATTCAAAGTTCATGGTTCAAAGCGATTCGGCAATCAACTCTGCCAAATCTTTCACCTTCACCTCGTTTTCTTTTTCTTTGTTTTTCACGCCATCGGTCATCATAGTCATGCAAAAAGGGCACGCTACAGCGATAGTAGATGCACCTGTTGCCAACGCTTCTTCTGATCGCGAAATGTTGATGTCTTTTTTCCCCTTCTCCGGTTCTTTAAACATCTGCGCTCCTCCAGCTCCGCAACACAGCCCTGTAGTGCGGCAGCGTTTCATCTCTACTAAGTCTGCATCGAGCGCCTGAAGCACTTCCCGTGGAGCTTCGTAAATGTTATTGGCGCGGCCGAGATAACATGAATCGTGATATGTAATTTTTTTTCCTTTGAATGATCCTGCGTCACTCAATTTTATTTTTCCATCGTTGATCAGCTGTTGCAAAAAGGTGGAGTGATGGATCACTTCATAGTTTCCTCCAAGCTCGGGGTATTCATTTTTCAATGTATTGAAACAATGCGGACATGCTGTCACAATTTTTTTCACACCATAACCATTCAACACCTGAATGTTGCTTATGGCTTGCATCTGAAACAAAAATTCATTGCCCGCTCTGCGTGCAGGATCTCCGGTGCAGGTTTCTTCGATGCCGAGCACCGCAAATTTGGTTTGTGTAGCGTTCAGAATTTTTACGAAAGCTTTCGTCACTCGCTTGACGCGATCATCAAACGAACCTGCGCAGCCTACCCAAAATAAAACTTCGGGGGCTTCTCCTTTCGCGGCCAGTTCGGCCATGGTTGGTGTGGTCATAACAAATTTTTTATCCTCCAAATTGACGAAGGTGATGATCGAGATGTTTGTACATGCCAATACCCCACTCGTGTGGAGCCATTTTTCCGAAGAAAGGATGAATAGGTTGTTTAGCAACACCCTCACCTCCATCAGAAAATTTTTTTACCAACGAGAGCAAGCGATTTTTTTCAGCGTTGAAGTCTCTTTGATTGATCACTTTAATTTCTTCACTTGTCGGACTGTCGTGATCAAATGGTTTATCATCAATGTATTTACCTCTGAACATTGGCCCGATCAAGCGGCCAATAAAAACTCTCTTGGGGTTTATGGTGCCCATGGCCATTTCCAATGCGTTTCCGCAATGAGCAAGCATTTGTGCCACATCCATTTTGCCCCATTGCCCAGACGATTGAGGAGAAATTTTTTCAATGCGATCGATCATCGCGGCAGATATATTTGATTCAAAAAGAGTTTTCATAATCGATTAATCCTTTGCCCAGTTAAATCTATCACTTGGAGAAAATTTCCAGGGCGCGAAACTAGTTTCAATATTTTGGAACATCGAGTTCCATGAAGCAGGTGAACCACTTTCTTCCATGGCAACATATCTACGCAACTCCAAAATAATCTCGAGCGGATTGATCATCACGGGGCAGGCTTCCACACATGCATTGCAGCTGGTGCAGGCGTTGATCTCTTCTTTGGTGATGTAATCGTTAAGCAAAGTTTTCCCGTCATTGAGTCCTTGACCGCCTTTTTCCTGGCTTCGCCCAACTTCTTCCATACGGTCGCGGGTGTCCATCATGATTTTGCGGGGAGAAAGCTTCTTTCCGGTAAGGTTGGCAGGGCATTCACTTGTGCAGCGGCCACATTCGGTGCATGAGTAGGCTGCCAGTAAATTATTCCAGCTTAAATCATTAACGTCTTTTGCTCCGAAACGTCCAGGCTCAGTAGGTGCAGTAGGTGCAGGTGAGAGTCCTAGCATCGATTTCACTTCGTTAGTAACCACTGGCATATTGTTGATGTGGCCTTTGACCTCCAACTTGGCGTAGTACGTATTGGGAAACGCCATGAAAATGTGCAGGTGCTTGGAGTAAGTGATGTAAATCGTAAAACCCAAAATACCAATGATGTGAAACCACCAGCAGAAGCGTTCCAATAAAATAAGAGTTGAAGTATTTAAGCTTGAGAATGCTGAAATTAGATTCGA
>WNFL01416769.1_pt2 | contig 26146 bp, 30 predicted proteins | sample 5400361 | NCBI WGS metagenome assembly WNFL01 (sample SAMN13153351, study PRJNA577476) | soil metagenome | isolation source: 40 cm soil on Douglas fir-dominated hillslope | place: USA:California | collected 2013-09-17
ATGCCCAGTGATGCCAAATAATCCTCAACGGCTGGGGCGCGCCGCAGGCCAGGCATCCGGAAGAACGGGTCGAGCCCGCCACCGTCTCCCAGGGCTGCTGTCACCGACGCGATTCCGTCGTCAATCTCAGGCTTCGCGCGCTCGACCGAAAACTTGTCGAAGCCCAGCGGATGATTCTGGGTGTGGGTGCCGATGCTATGGCCGGCCTCGCGGAGCTTGCGGACGCCTTCGGGATAGTCCCGGGCCATGCGGCCGACGGTAAAGAAGGTCGCCTTTACGCATTGCGACGCGAGAATCTCCAGAATCTGATTGCTGTTGTGCGGTAGCGGACCGTCGTCGAAGGTCAGCACCACCTCGTGATCTCTGAGCGGCAGCGTCTCGGCATATTGCATGGTTCCGATCCGGGGATGCGCCTTCGGATCGACCACCAGCGTTCGCGAGGTGCCGAGCGCATCGGGATGGCCGGGGCAATCGGCGGCCGCCGCAATTGGCGCAGTGATGCAGGCCAATAGCCCCAGACACCAGGCGGCCCATTGTCGTGTCCGAACGCCCACCAGCACATTACCGATCATGAAACACCGTCACGCATTCCCAAGTTTCGCCACGCTATTCCCAGAGATTACACCCAATTAAGGCGGCGGTCTGTCGCGCCGCATTTCATGACCGGCGCTGCTGCGAGCGAGCCAGGGTCGTTGACGGGGTTTCGCCAAATTGGGCGGCATAAAGGGCTGCAAACTCGCCCATGTGCCAAAAGCCATTGGAAAGCGCACATGCCTTGATCTGCAGCGTCTTGTCACCAACGAGCAACTGTCTCCTTACCGCCCATAGCCGCCTCAATCGAAGATATCGATGAAGGCTCATGCCGCGGATCTTCAGCATCGCGGTGTGCATGGTCCGAACCGAGATCCGAAGCTCACTTGCCAGTTCGTCGCTGTAGATTGCCTCTGCCAGATTTGCCGAAAGCCTGGCTTCGATCTGTTTGACGATGTGAAGGCTATTTTGAAAAGAACGGGCGCGCTCCAGATCGCGCAAACTTGTGCCGAGAAATGCCTTGTCGAGGGCCGCAAGGACGGTTTCCTGCGCCGCCCGCCTTGCTGAATCCGTAGACCATTGTGAAGGTGACGAAGAGGCAGCGGCGAGCATTTCACGGATCAAAAGCTGAAGCTCGATCAGCACCGGTTCCATAATGCGGAAAACAACGATCATTTGTCCGGTCTGGGGCCAGCCGCGATCAAGCATCGCGGAGTCGAAACGGATTCCGGCTACGCAGGTTTGGACGCCTTCGATCATCCTGTAGTCGGTCGGCCCGCGGCCCAGGATGAGCGATGGGTGGTCGAGTAGCTGACCGTTGATGACGGTATCGGATGTTCCGACCATCGAGAACAGGACGAGGGTACGGTTCGCCGGGATTTGCAAATCGACGATGCGTGGGAAGGTCCGCAGCAGGTAGATCTCGGAATTCGGCAACGCAAGCACAGCTTGCATTGCCGCTATCCGTCCCGCCCTAGTAGGGATGACTTGAATGAGTGAGCTGTTTAGCGGACTTCGAAACTCGTCGACATCAGAGTACTCGAACACCTTGAGGACTGAAGATGACGCGAGGTTCAAGGGCTGCATGGCCGGCTGGAATTTTCTGAAATTTTATAAAGCCAATCAAACATTTCGCCTGATCCAATTCGCCGGCTCAGGCAGCAACCCGATGCCGGAGCACCGGTAAGTCTATAGTAAGCGTTTTGCAGGATTCCGATATTGTTTTGTTTGGATCTTAACGGAATGGCCCGTTCTCGCGGTCAGGATCACCGGACCGGCAGGAGGAATGTATTCCGCCTGGGCCGGGAGGATTAACCAGAATCCAGCTCGTATTTCTGCGACGCTGGGATTGTACTGGCCGCGTGAATTTTCGACCCTCCAGAAAGGAGAATATTGCCGGTGTCTGCGAACCGAAGCGAATTGCTCGATGAGCTTGAGTTGGCCATACAAGGCGGCTCGGCGGAAAAGCGCCTGCAGACCCTCAGACGCGTGACCGATCTGTTTCTTGGCGGCGCCGAGCGGTTCAACGATGAACAGATCGGCGTCTTCGATGACGTTCTGAGTCACCTGATCAAGAAGATCGAAGCCAAGGCGCTGATCGAACTCAGCGTGCGTCTAGCGCCGGTCGATAACGCGCCGCTCGAGGCAATACGGCACCTCGCACGGCATGATGCCATCGCCGTCGCGGGACCGGTGCTGGCCGAATCCGCCCGACTTACGACCGCCGATCTGGTCGAGATCGCGAAAACCAAGGGGCAGGGGCACCTGCTGGCCATTTCGGGCCGGCGCGAGCTCGAAGAAACCGTAACGGACATCCTGTTGGAGCGCGGCGACCGGGAAGTCGTTCACAGCGTTGCAGGCAACTCCACGTCGTCGCTTTCAATAAATGGTCATGCGTTGCTGGTGAAGGCCGCGGAGCACGACGACGTTCTCGCTGAGAAGGCCGGGCGCAGGCTCGACATCCCCTTGCATCTGCTTCGTGAGCTTTTGCTGAAAGCGACCGAAGCGGTTCGCGCACGGCTGCTCGCTCTGGCGCCGCCCGAAATCCAACAGGAAATCCATCGGACCCTGTCGGTAGTGGCGGAGTCAGTGGATCGCGAGGTCTCCAGACCGCGCGATTTCGCCGCGGCACGACGCTTTGTTGAACTCCTGAAGGAAAAGGGAGAACTCAGCGAAGCGGATATCGTCAAGTTCGCCGAAGCAGACCGATACGTAGAGCTGGTCGCGGCCCTTTCGCTGCTTTGTTCCACGTCCATCGATATTTTGAAGCCGCTGATGCAGAGCCCTCGGTACGAGGGCTTGTTCGTGCCGTGCAGGGCTGCCGATCTCAAGTGGCAGACCGTAAGCGCCATCCTGCGGATGAGATTTTCGCCGGCCTCGACGCCGCAGTCGCAGCTCGATCAAGCCGAACAGGATTATGCGACGCTGTCGCAGGCAAGCGCTCAAAGAATGCTTCGTTTTTGGCAGGTCCGGGACACCAGCCTGCGCCGCGGTTCAAAATAGCCACACGGTTTTTCGGCGAGTTCGCTTTTGTGTCGGGATCGATGTTTTAGCTTCGGAATCAGATTGCGAGGACTGAATCATGTCTTGGGGAAAACGAGTTTCCAATCGGGTATCTTTTGAACGCGGCCACGGTGCCCAAATCATGGGAATCGACGGCACCTGGCGTCGCGATTGCACGATGCTGGATGTCTCCGTGTCCGGTGTCCAACTCCATATTAAAGGGTCGATTGCCGGACTGGACTTGAAGGAGTTCTTTCTTCTGTTGTCGTCGACTATCGGCGCTGCGAATTGGCGCGAATAGACGGCGAACAAATTGGAGCGCGCTTCCTCCAGTCTGTCCGCAAGAAAGCAACTTCCTCATCGTCCAAACGTCAAAATGCGGAAAGCGAGCATTGAATGTTTGGGGATACGACGCCTGCGCCGTACTCCGCGACAACCATCGTCAGAAAAATATTGGCGAGCGCCAAGCCGTCTCAGCCGCTGCCCACTGCCGATCGGCTTTCCCGCACGATTAGGGATCTCGGGACCCTTCTGAGCCGGCGCCGGACGCGGCGGGCACCACATGGACCACGCGATAGTGATGGTCCCGCAGATAGCGCAGAAATTCCGGCAGCATGGCCGCGGTTCGCGCCTTGGGGTCGTGCAACAAAATGATCCCCTTTCGGGCCTGGTTAAGCCGATCGATCAACACCTTCAATTCCTGCTTCGGCGTCATCGGATTCCAGTCACCCGCCCACAGGTCGGCACCGAACACAACGATGCCGCGCGACTGCAGCAGGTCGAGTGTCGCGGGCGTACTCTCAAAACCGGGAAACCGGAAGAATGGCGTGGATGGCGTATTGGTCGCGACGCCGTGAAGCGCCATCTCGACCGCTGAGATGCCGTGGTCGATTTCCTCTGTTGTTTCGCTGGGGTTGATTTGCATCAGGCTGCGGTGCAGCCAGGTATGATGACCGATGGTGTGGCCCTCGGCCGCGATCCTTCGCGCCAATGCCGGGTGTTCTGATGTGGGCTTTCCGATCAGGAAGAACGTTGCGCGCACACACTCGTGGGCCAGCGCCGCCAGCACCTTCGGCGTGGTCGGGGGCCACGGGCCGTCATCGAACGTCAGCACGACCTCGTGATCCCCGAGCGGCAGCGTCTGCGGAAAGCTTTTCAGTCCGACCCGCGGCGTGGTCGCAGCATCGACCTCAAGAATTCTCGAGGTGCCGAGCGTGCCTTTGCGCGGACAGTCCACCGCCTGCGCCGCCGCTGTCCATGCGATCAAGGCAACAAGGGTAGCCCCTGGCACGTTCATGGACTTCCAAGCCCGTTTTAGCCAGCCGATATTTGTCATTGCGTTCGGTGTTGCCCTTTGGGTAATGCGTGAGGCAATAACTCAGACGAGTTCAGCAATTTTGTCAAACCGGCGAGGCGCAACATGGCCGATGATGTGGACGTTGCCCATTCCGCCGATCCGTCGGCGCTCGACCGTCTCCCGATGCGCGACGAAAATGGTGATATTCGCCGCGACTTTGTCGAGGAAATCTCGCGCGCAATACACGTTGCCGACAAACCCTTCCTGCGCGAAATCGTCGCGGAACTCCATGAGGCCGATCTCGGCGATCTGATCGCGGCGCTCGAGCCCGAGGACCGCGTCAGTCTCGTGGAGCTGACCGGCGCCGATTTTGACTTCTCGGCGCTCAACGAAGTCGACGATTCCGTCCGCGAGGAAATCCTGGAGGAACTCGAGCCGGAGACGGTCGCAGAGGGCGTTCGCGAACTGGAATCCGACGATGCCGTCGAATTGCTCGAAGGCCTCGACAAAGAGGACAAGGAAGAGATCCTCGAAAAGCTGCCGCCATCGGAGCGCGACGCGCTCGAGCGCAGCCTGCTTTATCCGGAAAATTCCGCCGGCCGCCGGATGCAGACCGAGTTCATCGCCGTGCCGCCGGACTGGACCGTGGGGCAGGCGATCGACTACATGCGCGACACCCCGGATCTGCCGGACCGGTTTTACGAGATCTACGCGGTCGATAAAGCGCGGCACTGGCAGGGCGCGGTGTCGCTGGACGCGCTGCTGCGCTCGCGCCGACCGGTGCCGCTCTCCGACCTGATCGATGAAGACCGCCGCCGCGTCTCTGTCCTGGACGACCAGGAAGAGGTGGCGCGGCTGTTCGGCAAATACAATCTGGTCGCAGCCCCCGTCGTCGACACCACGGACCGGCTGGTCGGTGTCATCACCATCGACGACGTGGTCGACGTGATCGAGGAAGAGGCCGACGAGGACCTCAAGGCGCTGGGCGGCGTCACCAGCGACGAAGAACTGTCCGACAATGTCTGGACCATCGCCAAGGGCCGCTTCAACTGGCTGCTGGTCAATCTCGCCACCGCCTTTCTGGCGTCCTCGGTGTTGGGTCTGTTCGAAGGTCAGCTGGAACAGATGGTGGCGCTGGCGGTGCTGGCGCCGATCGTCGCGAGCCAGGGCGGCAATGCCGCGACCCAGACCATGACGGTCGCGGTGCGCGCCTTGGCCACCCGCGAGCTCGGATCGAATAACGCCTTTCGCGTGGTGATGCGCGAAGGCCTGGTCGGCCTCGTCAACGGCCTTGCATTCGCTGTCATCACCGGCATTGCCGCGGTGGCCTGGTTCAAGATCCCCGGGCTTGGCGTCGTGATTGGGCTTGCGATCATATGCAATCTCGTTGCCGGCGCGCTTGGCGGCATTCTGATTCCGATGGTGCTGGACCGGGTGCGGGCCGATCCGGCGGTGGCGTCGGGCACCTTTGTCACGACCATCACCGATGTGGTCGGCTTCTTTTCGTTTCTGGGCATCGCCACGCTGTGGTTCGGGCTGAAATAGATCAATGCGCGCCGGGAACTCGCATCGTTAATCAGACCTTAACGCGCATCGCCGAGTATTCGCAGCAGGAGTCGAGCATGCAGCGCTTGCGGCTGAAAGCGGACGGACGAATTGTCGAACTGCGGGATGGGCAGGAGTTTCCGCTTGCCCCGGCGATGGTATCCGCTGCGCCTGCAACGGTTTCCGTCGCGCCGGCAGAGCCGGAAACCTTCCCGGCAGTTCGCGACCTTCGCCGGCGCGCGCGCCTGACGCAGCTGGAATTCGCAAGCCGGCTCGGCGTTCCCGTCGAGACCATCAGAAACTGGGAGCAGGGCAAACGCATGCCGCGCGGACCCGCGCGGGCGCTTCTGGCCGTGATTGCCCACGCCCCCGAGACGGTATTTGCCGCGCTCTCGCCCAGCGCATAGTCCATCCGAGGGTGAAGCCCCTCGCAGCCCTCGGTTGGCAGCGCGATCCCGGGGGGACATAATGGGCTTAACCTGTCCGGGTACTCGTGATGCAATTTGTTGAGGCCAACGGCGCAAAAATCCCCGCAATCGGGCTCGGCACCTGGGAACTGCGCGGGCGCGCCTGCGCGCGCCTGGTTGAGCAGGCCATCAAGCTCGGCTATCGCCATATCGACACCGCGCAGGTCTATGAGAACGAACGCGAGGTCGGCGAGGGCCTGCGCGCTTCGAGGGTCAGGCGCGACGAGGTGTTCGTGACCACCAAAGTCTGGACCACCCATTTCGCGCCCAATGATCTGGAACGGTCCACCAAGGAGAGCCTGACAAAACTGCGGCTTTCCGAAGTCGACCTGTTGCTGCTGCACTGGCCAAATCCGCACGTGCCGCTGACCGAAACGTTAGGCGCGCTGGCGCATGTCAAGAAACTCGGCATGGCCAGGCACATCGGCGTCTCCAATTTTACCGTCGCCTTGATCGAGGAGGCGGTCGCGGTGTGCCCGGAACCCCTGGTGTGCGATCAGGTCGAATACCATCCCTATCTCGACCAGACCAAGGTGCTGGAGGGGTGCGCGCGTCACGGCATGGTTGTCGTCGCCTATAGTCCGGTGGCGAGGGGCCGTATCAAGAACGACCAGACGCTGACGCAGATCGGGCAAAGCCACGGCAAGACCGCTGCGCAGGTCTGTCTGCGCTGGCTGGTGCAGCAGAATGTTGCGGCGATCCCGCGGACGTCGCGGATCGAACGGCTGTCGGAGAATATCGACATTTTCGACTTCGCGCTGTCGCCCGACCAGATGCGGCTGATATCACAGATGGGAAGCGCCAAAGGCCGGCTCACCGATTTCGGTTTCGCGCCGAAATGGGATTGAGACGTGACGCCGTTGCCCGCTATGCTGGCGGCAAGAGGCGGCGTCAAAACGTTGATCAAATACGGTGGAACCCCTTCGGTTCATACGCTCAGGCATCGCAGCATCGGCGCTTGGCCATCTGTTAATTCTGACAGTGGTCCTGGTGTTCGCCGAGGTGCACCCGTTCGGTTCGGTAACTGCCGAGCCGATCGCGGTCGATGTTGTTACGCCTGAAGAGGTCGTGCAGGATCCGAAGAAGACGGAACCGGAGCCGAAACCTGAAGGCTCTGACGCCTTCGATCTTTCATCGAAATCCGCGCCTGCGGCTTCACCGGCGCCGCAGCAGGCAGCGTCGCCGACACCGGCGGCACCGTCTTCATCGCGTCCGGATCGGCGCGAGGCCGTTGCGCAGCCGCAGGCGCCATCGACGTCTCCAGTTCCCGCCTACGTCCCGCCGCAGCCCGATCTTTCCATCAAATATCATGTGCTGCTTGGCCTTCCCATGGATCTGCCCCAGGATGTCGCCAAAGACAAACCCGGCGACGGCTTCGACGCTCCGGCGTCAAAGGCGGCCGACGTGGCACCCAGCCTCGTCGCGGAGTTTCGGCATCATCTCAAGACCTGTTCGAAGCTGCCTGCATCAATCACGCCTTCCGACAAGATCAAGATCAAGCTGCGGGTGTTCATGACACCTGAAGGCAAGCTCGCGGCGGAGCCGATCCTGATCGAGGCCAGCGCGTCGATGAAAGGACCCGCACTGATGCAAAGCGCCATCAGCGCGCTGCAGGCCTGCCAGCCCTACGCGATGCTGCCGGCGGACAGATACGGTGAATGGAAAATGCTCGATCTCAGCTTCACACCACAGGATTTTGTGGGCGCGTCTTAGCTACTTCCCCATCGCGCTCCAGGCATCCGAGGCGAACTGCCGGCGCCAGGTCACGATCACGACCAACGCCGTCGTGACGAACAAGATCCAGGGACTGACGAACCAGCCGAGATAGCCCAGTGCGAAGAAGAACGCACGCTGGCCGCGATTGAAATGCCGGCCCGCGGCCTCGAATAACCTTGTCGTCCTGATGACATGCGCTTCGGCCTCCGGCGCGTCGCGTTGAGTGGCCGGCGGCATCGCCCCGAGCAGGATGGCGACGTAATTGAACAACCGGTAGGCCCAGGCAAACTTGAAGAACGCGTAGACGAAGATCAGGATCAAGCCGACGCATTTAATTTCCCAAAGCGCCGGCGAGGGGCTGAGATCGATCGGCAATGCACCCAGGATGGCCAATGCCTCGCTGGTCGATCGCAGCAGAGCCAGCGCGCCGCCGACCGCTAGCAGGCTGGTGGAGGCAAAAAACGCCGTGCCGTTTTGCAGCGACGCCATGATCTGCGTGTCGACCATGCGGGTCTCGCGATCAAGCAGGCGTCGGACCCAGACCTCGCGGTAGACGTGCATGCGGGCGGACAGGCTGTCGCGTCCATAGGCGGTATGCTCGAGCGTGACGGCGTACACCGTCCATTCGAGGATGAAGAAGCCGACCGCCAGAATATCGACCGAATATGCACCCATATTGCGTCCCCCGATGGCTGTGAATGCATGGCATGCATGACCGATCGCGGCAACCGCGAGCAAGGCCTGTCGGCGGGTTGAACGCTTGACGCGCGCTATGGCAGGATGACAAGCGAACAGGGATTTTCTCGCAGGGATTTTCTCGCATGACTTTAAAGCTCGTGATCGGCAACAAGAACTATTCGTCGTGGTCGATGCGGCCGTGGCTGGCGCTGAGAGCCAACAACATCGCGTTCGACGAGGTTTTCATTCCGCTCTACACCGGTGATGCCGACAAGCAGCGGATCTTGAGCTTTACGCATTCGGGCAAGGTCCCCGCGCTGATCGATGGCGGCGTCACGATCTGGGATTGAAGCGCAGCTGTGGCCCGAGGACCGCGCTCGCCGCGCCCATGCGCGCTCGATTTCGGCGGAGATGCATTCGGGCTTTGTGGCGCTGCGCAGCGAATGCGGCATGAACCTGCATCGGCCGGTCGGCGCCATCACGTTGTCGGCGGATGCGCGCGCCAACGTCGCGCGCATCCAGCAAATCTGGATCGAGTGCCGCGAGCGCTACGGGAAGTTCGGGCCGTTCCTGTTCGGAGCCTTTGGCGGTGCGGACGCGATGTTTGCGCCGGTGGTGCACCGCTTTCGCACCTTTGCGATCGAGGTTTTGCCCGAGGCGCGGGAATACATGAATACGATGATGTCGCTGCCGGCCTTTGTGGAGTGGACCACTGCGGGCCTTGCCGAAACCCTCGTGATCGAGAAGTTCGAAACCGCGTGAGCCCGGATTGGAAGATGTCGGCCGTCATCGTAGCTTGACGGACGCCTGCGAAAGCGGTCTGAATCCGAAAAACCGGCGTTGCGCAATTAGCGAAAGGACTTGGCCATGGGAATTCTCGATTCACTGGAAAATTCAGCGGCGTTCAAAGGCGCGCTCGGCCAGCTCGAAGCGGCTGTGGTTCCGATCGTGCTGAGCGAGGTACTCGGCAACGGCAGCCAAGGCGGGCTTTCGGCGATCGTCGCCAAGCTCCAGCAGGCGGGCTTAGGGGATCAGGTCAAATCCTGGATCGGAAACGGTCAGAACCTCCCGATCACGGCCGAGCAATTACAGCAGGTGCTGGGAAGCGACACCGTCAGGCAATTGGCCGCGCGGTTCAATATCCCGGTTGATCAACTCGCCAAAGTTTTGGCACAACAGCTTCCGGTGGCGGTGGATCACGCCAGTCCGGATGGCAAGCTCCCGCACACAGCTTAGCGCCCTGGGGGACGGTTCCCGACGACGGCCGGGCAGGTTGATCTGCGACCGGCGGAAAGTATCTTATCGTACTGAAATACCTGCAAAATTCTCGCACTTGCTATGTCCGGATGTAACTGGCCAACCCGACTGGCGCTGTGGTATACGCTGCGCGGGGGTTTTCAGTCGGCCATTGCAGCGGGACCACAGGCATGGCCGGCGTTTGCCTGATGGGAGAGGGCGTTGAAGCACAAATATACCGTTGGAGAGACCGTCTACTTTACTGCCAGCAATGTCGCGCGCCCGGCCGCCAGCGGCACCTATGAGGTGATCCGGCTGCTTCCGACCGACGGCGATGACTGCCAGTATCGGATCAAAAGCTCGACCGAGGCTTTCGAGCGGGTGGCCAAGGAAAGCCAGCTCGACATCTACTGAAGGACATCTCCTGAAGAATGGCGCGCATGGCCGGGTGAGGGTTCACATTTTGCTCGTCGTCAAAAGGCCCGGTTCGCAGGGGTATTGTGCGGGAAACTTGAGTGCGGGAGAATCGGCATTCACTTCCGCCGAGTGCGTTCTATGCCGCGTTAAGGGACACCGCGCATGAACTTGGCCTCGCCTACATCGCTGGATCAACTCTGGCGTTCGCCGACCTTTCCGATGTGGCTGACCTTGGCCGCGGCGGGATTCTTCGGGATCATCCTTCTGATCACGCTGTTGCGCGCCGAGAAATCGGTCGCCAACGGCGCACTGACGGTGATTACGTTGCTGGCGATCGGCATCGCAGTCGCCGCCACCATGCGCGGGTTCGGACCAGCAGACCGCGGCGCATCCAGTGAAACCCGGCCTCTGCAGCAGACCAGTGCTGCGCTTCCGGCATTGTCGTGTATCGACGATCTGGCGGGAGAAACGGTTTTGACGGCGTGCGAAAAAGCATTGTTCGGTTCTGCCGAATCCGCCGCCGCGGCCGTATCTTATGCGGCCTCTCAGATCACCCGGCTGACCGCGTTCGGCGATGCCGCTACAGCCAACAAGAACTTGACCTACGAGCTGCTGACGCTGCGCCGCGCGATTGAGCGCGACCGGTATGGGCTGATGGCGCAAGTGCTGGTGGCGCGGGACCAATGTACGGCGTCGCAATGCTCGACTTTCCGGGCGCTGGCCGATACCCGCCAGATCGTCGCCAACATGACCGAGCGGACCTATGACGGCTTGATCTCGCGTTACGCCTCGTCGTGGAACGCGCCCGCGGCAGCAACGCCGGTCGCGGCACTTGGGTCATCGATACCCACCGGCAAACCCACCAATGCCGACTTTCCCTCGGCAGCCTCGACTCCCCCTGTCAACATCATGACGCCCGAGCCGGGTCCGGCGGCCGCGCCCCGCGCTCCAGCATCGGCCCCAACGTCGGCTGCGAACGCGGCGTTGCTCTCGCCGCGGCCGACATCGAGCGCAGCCCCGGCCGCGCTGGCGGCCGCCGGCAAAAAGCAGTCAGCGCCGAAGTCCTCGCGCGCGGCGGCGCCGGTGCAGCTTGCGCCCGCTACCGCAGCCGCGCCAACTCCCGCGGCGGCGAATGAATGACGCTTTCAAAAGCCGTCGCTGACCGCTAACTTAAAAACCATGCCGCTTCATCTCATCAAGCTTGCCGTCGGCTGCGAATCCGTCAAAGAACTCAAGAGCTGGGTCGCCCAGCGCATGCAAGCCGCGAAGCAAAAGGGCCTGCCGCGTCATCATATTCACATCACCCGGATGACGCCGAAGCGCGACGAGGAATTGCTGGCGGGCGGCTCGCTTTACTGGGTCATCCGGGGTGAAATCGCGGCCCGCGAAAAAATCCTGGCGATCGAGCCGTTCCGCGATCGCGACGGGATCGGACGATGCCGGTTGGTGATGCAGCCCAAAGTGATTGCCGTAGCGCCGCGGCCGATGCGGGCGTTCCAGGGTTGGCGCTATTTTCCGCAAGATGCTGCGCCCCCGGATCTCGGCAAGGCCGCCGCCAGCGTCGCGGCGATGCCCGAGCCGTTGCGCCGCGAATTGCGCGATCTCGGGCTGCTTTGAGCCTCGGGGGACTGCCTTAGACCCCAATGTTATCGATTAGGCGTGTCTTTCCAAGCTTTGCCGCGACCAGAATTCGCACCGGTCCGTCCTTCGCCGAGGCGATCGGCGCAAGGGTGTCGGCATGCCGAGCCTCGAAATAGTCGAGGATGAAACCGGCGCCTGTAATCAGTTCAGCGCCGCCGGCCATCGCAGCTTCGATGTTGTCGCCCGCACGCAAACGCTGGGCGCATTCCTTCAGGGCGCGATGCAGCACCGGCGCTGTCAGCCGCTCTTCCGGGGATAAATAGACATTCCGCGAAGACATCGCGAGGCCGTCGCGCTCGCGCACCGTTCGCGAGCCAATCACCTTGACGCCGAGGTCGAGATCCCCGGCCATCCGGGTCACGACCCGCAGTTGCTGAAAATCCTTTTCGCCGAAGATCGCGAAATCCGGCCGGCACTGGGTGAACAGCTTGCCGACCACGGTGGTGACGCCGCCGAAGAAATGCGGCCGGAAGCGATCCTCAAGTCCCGCCGTGGCCGGCCCCTCGGTCAATATCCGGGTGGCAAAGCCGTCCGGATACATGGTTTTGACGTCCGGACTCCAGATCAGGTCGACCTTTTCGGCGGCGAGCTTGGCGACATCGGCCTTCCAGGTGCGCGGGTACGAACCGAAATCTTCCGTCGGCGCGAATTGGGTGGGGTTTACGAAGATCGAGACGATAACCCTTTTGGCGCGACGTTTGGCCAGTCGAACCAGCGACACATGGCCGTCATGGAGCGCTCCCATGGTTGGTACCAGTGCGATCGTGGCCTTCTTTGCGCTGATGCTGCCGAGGGCGCGACGCAATGCAGGGACCGTGCGGACGATCATGGGGCTTCGCGACATCTGGACTCGATCTGTGTGGCCAGGGCGGCGGCAGCGCCTGACCTTGCGGCGGGAATGCCAACCTTACCAAAGCCAGCGCGTCGTCGCCAAGCGGTCAGTCGACGCTCGGACTCCAGCCGATCCCGGCGGGCAGGCGGTCGAGGTTGAGTCGAATCGAAAGCGCCACCGCGTCGCGCCGCGATTAATCATTAAGGCACACCGTCAATGTTTCGAATGCGTTGTTGCGCATTTCACTTGACCGCGGTCGCGCGTAATTTGAAGATATTCTCAGGGGTCAACCAATGCTGATTCAGACTAGTCAGGGGCAATCGGGCTCCGCGCACGTCGTTGTGCTGGGCAATGAGAAAGGCGGTTCGGGTAAATCCACCACCGCCTTGCACATTGCCGTGGCCTTGTTGAAAGCAGGCCAGCGCGTCGCCACCATCGATCTCGATTGCCGCCAGCAAAGTTTTACCCGTTACATCAACAACCGACGCGCCTGGGCGCGCCGCACGGGCCTTGATTTCGAACTCCCGGTGCATTGTTGCATCAAGCTCGGCGAGACCATGCAGATCGCCGACAATGAGTCTTCCGAATTCCAGCAATTCATGGACGCCGTCAGCGCGGTCGAGCGGACATTTGATTTCATCGTTATCGATACCCCGGGGTCCGACAGTTACCTGATGCGTCTGGCGCACTCGATGGCCGATACGCTGGTGACGCCGATCAACGACAGCTTCCTGGATTTCGACGTGCTGGGAACCGTCGACCCCGCTACCTATTCCGTGACTGGCGAGAGCCACTACGCGGAGATGGTGCGCGACACCCGGCGCAAGCGCCGCCAGCTCGACGGCGCCTCGACCGACTGGATCGTGGTTCGCAATCGACTGTCGATGCTGGGATCGCGCAACAAGCAGCTGGTCGCCGACGGTCTCAAAGAACTGTCGTTCAGGCTCGGCTTCCGCTCGATCGACGGTTTTGCCGAACGTGTGGTTTACCGCGAGTTTTTTCCGCGCGGGCTGACCGCGCTCGACGACCTCGATGAGGCGACACTCGGCACCCGCCCGAGCCTGGGCCACGTGACGGCGCGCGAGGAGGTCACGAGCCTGCTGCGCCAATTAAAACTTCCGCTCGACGAGCGCGGCCGCCGCCGCGCAGCGAATCGAGCCGAATGGTTCATGCAGGTCGACAAACCGCTCGAACTCCACGATATCTTGGGTGCCTAAGGTCTTGAGCCCCTAGGTATCGGGGTAAGTCATCACGGCGCCGTGGAACGATCTGCCTCCGGCCACGTTTTTACCATGCCTTTACCTAACACCTGAACCAAACCTTGATTTGTGCCGTCCCACAGTGGGACGCGCGCCGGACCTGTTGTTGTGCGTTTTGCACAATAAGAGGGTGCGTCGCACAACGATCAGGCGGTGACTTCACAATATTTACTCTTTCTGTCACGCCGCCGTGACGTATATCATGGAGAAGGGACCGGAGAGTCTCGAGCATAGGAACAAGCCCCAGGGGCCGCTGCGTCGAGGACGAAATATGAAACGTGGAATTGCCGTTCTGGTTTCGCTTTCTGCGCTGGTGACTGTCGCGTATTTCACCGCGAGCAAATGGGCGATCCGCCACGAGACGCTGACGTTCAATGACCCGGCGCGCAACAATCGTCCGGTCGAGGTCGATATCGCCGTGCGGCGCGACAAGGAAATGCAGGCCAATGCCGGCATGATTACGCTGCCGGTGGCGATCCTCAACCATGGCAACACGGTCAAATTCACCGAGTACTCTTTTCTGGCGAACGTGTTCGCCGCGCGCGGCTATATCGCGATCAGTATCCAGCACGATCTGCCGAGCGATCCGCCGATGGTGACGAAGGTGGGCGAACTCTATGTCGGCCGTTTGCCCCAAATTCAGCGCGGTATTGCGAATATCCGCTTTGCGGTCGATGAAATGAAGAAGGTCCAGCCGAATGCGGACTTTGATCATCTGACCGTCGTGGGACATTCCATGGGCGGTGACATCTCGATGTACTTCGCCAAGATGTACCCGGATCAGATCAAGAAGGTCGTGACGCTCGACAATCTGCGGGTGCCGTTCATGACCGACGGCCGCTTCAAGATCCTTTCGTTCCGCTCGAAGGATCCGGTCTTCAAGCCTGATCCTGGCGTCGTTCCCGCCGACGAAGTATGCGAGAAGTCCGGCATTACGGTTGTTCAAACCGGCTTCCAGCATAACGATATGCGCGATACCGGTCCTGACGCGGCAAAGGCCTCGATCGAGGGCATGCTCGACAAATTCCTCGATGACGACAGCCCGCTCAAGCCGGTTGAGACCAACACGCCGAAGATCACCGACCCGGGGCCGGTTGCGTTGTTCGCGCCGGTCAAGAACTGACGGCCGGAATCGCCCCCCGATCCAAAACCGTGTCAGGTGCGGCCTGGCCGGAATCAGCGCTGCCTTGGCGCATTGACCGCTCCCTTATCCCTGCCCACATAAGACTTGCTGTAATCCGCGAGTGCTGATGTCCGGCGAGCCGACCAAACCGAAATCCGCAGGCGAAGTGTCCGCAGGCCAAAAGCCTGCGTCCGGCAAAGCTGGTCGGCTGCCTGAGGCGACGCCGTCTGCTTCGGAAGATATTGCCGCCTTTGTCGCCAAGGCCCGCGCGATGTCGCCGCATGCCGCGGGCGCGAGGGGGCGGCTGGTTTTCGCGCTCGACGCCACGATGAGCCGGCAGCCGACCTGGGATATGGCGTGCACGCTGCAGGCCGATATGTTTCGTGAGGCGGCGGCGCTTGGTAGTCTCGATATTCGCCTCGTCTACTACCGCGGCCTCAATGAGTGCCGGGCCACGGGGTGGATTTCAGACAGCGCGCAACTGGCAAAATTGATGGGCAAGATCGATTGCCGGGGCGGCAATACCCAGATCGGCAAGGTGTTGTCGGAAGCGCGGCGCGAAGCCGTGGCCTCGGCCGTGCGCGCGGTGGTGTTCGTCGGCGACGCCATGGAGGAGAGAGTCGACGATCTCTGCGCCAAGGCGGGCGAACTCGGCCTCCTCAAGGTGCCGGTGTTCATGTTTCAGGAGGGCAATGACGGGGTCGCCGAGCAGGCCTTTCGCGAAATCGCGCGCCTGACAGGTGGCGCGTGGTGCAGGTTCGATCCCGGACGCGAAGCGCTGCTGCGGCTGTCGAGGAGCGGGAGCGGCGCCGCCAAATTGCTTGGCCAGATGAAGTGATCCCGATTGCTGGTTGGATCAGGCGGCGACGCCTTGCGCGGGCGTTGCCGGCGCGGCCTGCGGAAGCAAGCGGCGCTGCACGATCAGACGCAGGGTTCCAAGTGCGATCAGGCCGACCGCGATGTTCGCGCCTGTGAAAAGATAGGGCGCCAGAACCGCGATCGCGCCGGTGTCGCCGTGGCCGAGCATGCGGATCGGCGCGGTCGCCAGCGCCGTGACGGCGAAAATGAAGCCCCGATAGGATGCGGTAAACGGCTGCTCCATGATCCAGGGCAGCAAGCGCAGCAGCAGCAACGCCTGCAGCAATCCATATCCCACAAGGGCATGGGCGACGAGGTCGGGGACCCCACCGTTGACGCCGAGATAGGCGACCGCGCCAACCGTCGGCGGAGCAAGCTGGATTCCCAGGGGCGGCCGCAATGCGACCGGCAAGGTCGTCACGGTATAAAGCCGATGCAGCAGCACGGACTCGATGGCGAACCACGAGAACAAGGCGACGCCGAACGCAAGCTGGCCCCAGTCGGGATAACCAAGTGCCGCGGCGACGCCCGCCGTAACGAATCCGCCCGCCACCGTCGGCAGATAGAGCACCGGTGTTGTTGCGGTATGATCGCGGTTGCCGCGCCAAAGCAAGCCGGTTCGCCACAGCGCGAAGCCGAGCGTGAATGCAGCGCCGACCCCGAACAGGATTTCGGCTGATAGCCTCGAATAAGGCAAAGCGGCCAGCGCAATCAACATGGTTGCCACGCCGACAAGACCGATGAAGCAGCACTGAACCGGATGATGCGCTTCGCTGAGCGACGCTTCGCGCGCCAGGGCGCATCGCAGGATGAAAAGAACCAGCAATAGCGCCCAGACCATCGTCGCCAGCGCCATCAGCGCTTCGCCGATCAGCGCGGGCAGGAGCCAGACCTCGTGCCCTGCGCGCCAGGCGTTGCCGAGACCAGCCAACCCTAAGACGATGCCGAAGAAGGCGGCGGGAATAATGGGCGGCTTGAAGCGGGAAGTCATTGCTTTAAACCTGCGTGATTGCCTGGAGGCGCTGGTCCGGCGCGCTTACGCGGCGGTTGCCGTCGAGGGCGTCGGCTACGGATCAACATGGGCGACGCCCATCTGTTTAAGCAGCGTCAGATTATCTTCGATATGCCAGTTGTCTGCGATCCGGCCGTCTTCGACCTTCACAAGATCCGTGGCGATGAAGCTGATCTCCTGACCCTGGCCCTGCGTTCGTCCCAGCTTGCCAGTGAAATGGCCGGTGAATTTCATGTGCACGGTAACGTAACTTCCCGCGACGATCATCTTCTCCACCTCGACCCCAAGGTCGGGCACCGCGCCCCGGAACTGCCGGGAGGCAAAGGCCGGTCCTTCGGGCCCCTGCGGTCGACCCGGAGGCAATGTGTGATCGGTGAAGTTGGCGCCGACGGCTTGCTTCAGCAAGGTTTCGTCTCCCGTGTTCCAGAAGTCGTCGAAGGCGCGGACCGCTTTCATGTCGATCGCGCCTTGCTGATCGCTGGCCGGCGACGCGACGACGAGATCGTCGATCCTGACGCTCTCAGCGCCAGGAGCCGATGTGGACATCAAGACTGCAACCGCCACTACAACAGGACTGGTTCTATTCGGCATGGCCCTGCTCCCCATTGGCAGACAACCCATCGCGCCAAAGTACTATCCGGAAGTCGTTGCGGCTTTCGCGACCGCTTCCAGCGCGGCAGTCATGATGCCGACCACAGCCAGGGTCTCGCCGTCGAGCCCGTGCCGTTGAGCTAGCCAGGCTGGATCATTGTACGAAAGCCAGGTCATGCCCGACCTATCCTGCCAAACCAGCGCCTTCAGCGGCAGGTCCAGTCCGATGGTCTGAACGGATTGCATCAGCATTGCCGAAGATCAAGACCTCGGTCGGCCGCAGCGACAGTCCGGCCCCGGCCGCGCCGGCGGCATGATCGATGCGGGCAAACACCGTCATGCCCTTTGCTTTCACCGCAGCCCCGAGTCTGTTCATCGTATCTTGCGGCCCGTAGCTGCTGCGTATCGTTGTCAATCCCTGCGCTGCCATAGCGCGCTCCATGCTCATTCGGCTGCGGTCAGGGCTAAGAATAATAAATTCATGCGGCTAGCGCCATCGAGCTTTTGGCGTGGCCACGCTGTTGGGAGGCAGGATGCGGTTACCGGATCAATCCGGCCAGCCTCGGCAGCGTCAGGCTGATTTCGGGGATGCAGATGATCAGCAGCAGCCCGGCAAACAGCGCCAGCATGTACGGCACATAGGTACGGAAGTGCTGCCCGACGCTCAGGTTCGCAAAGCGCAGCGCCATTAACAGCCCGACACCCATCGGCGGCAGGAACAGGCCGATGCCGACGGCCGCGGTCTGCACGATGTTGAAGTGGATCGGATTGATGCCCATCGCTTCGGCGATCGGAAACACCACGGGAATGAGCACGACCGCGGCGGGCAGGCCCTCCAGCACCATGCCGAACAAGCAGCTCATGACGGCGGTTCCGATCAGAAACAGCCACGGATGTGTCTTGAGCGGCCCGAGCACCTGGCCAAGCAACTGCGGCACCTCGCTCACGCCCATCAGGTACTGATAGACCGAGGCGACCGCGAGCAGGAACACCACCGCCGCGGTGAGGATAGCGCTGTCATAGGCGATCTGGCCCATCTCGCGCCACGAGACATTCCGGTAATAAAGTTTGGCGGCAAGAAAAGCGTAGCCCGCGACCACGGCGCCGGCCTCGGTCGCGGTGATGATGCCGAGGATGAAGCCGGCGAGGATCACGAACGGCACCACCATCGGCACGGCGGCGTGCAGCGCCGCGTGGCCGAGGCGCTTGAGGCTCGGCCTGGAATCGACCGGCCAGTCGTTCTGACGCGCGCGGATGTAAACCACCGCCATCAGGCACAGCATGATGACCACAGCCGGAATGAAGCCGGCGACGAACAGCGCCACCGCCGACGTGTTGGTGACCTGCGCGATCACGATCATGAAGATCGCCGGAGGCACCAGCATGCCCATCGCGGTGCCGGCGGCGATCAGCGAGGCTGAGTCGCGCCGGTCGTAGCCGGCCTTGGTCATCGGCGGCATCAGCGCCGAGCCGAGTGCTGAGACCTCCGCCATTTTCGATCCGCAGATGTCGGAGAAGAAATACGCTACCACGATCACCGACATGCCGAGCCCACCCTTGACCCAGCCAATCAATGCGCGCGCCAGCTCCACCAGCGCGTGGCTCATGCCGCAGCGCTCCATCAGATTGCCGGCGAACACGAAGGCGGGAATTGCGAGCAGCACCCAGCTCTGCGATCCCGACACCAGCGCCGAGGAAAGCTGTTGCATCGGATAGCCGCCGATCCACAGTCCGGCAATGCCGGCCACGCCGAGCGCGAACACGATCGGCATCGAGAGCAGGATCAGTGCAACGAAGACGACGGCGACAGTCGCAAGCAGCATGAATGGATCCGGTCAGTGCTGAGGCTCGCCTTGCGGCAGTGGAGAGATCATCATTGCGACGCCATAGACGGCGATCAGGATGCCGCCGACCACCGAAGACGCGTAGAGCCAGGCGAGATTGATTTCGAGGCCGGGCGTCGTGAGCGTGCGGTTGAGCAGGCAGAGCTTGAAGCCGTACCACGCAGCGAGCAGGCCGACGCATGCGATCAGCGCGTGATTGAAGCGGTGGATCCAGAGCTGCGCGCTCTGCGGCAGGCGATGCACGAACACGGCAAGGGCGAAATGCGAGCGTGACTGAATGCCGATCGCGGCGCCGATCAGCGTGAGCCACGCCAGCGATAGCTCGCCCACTTCCTCGACCCAGGTGAACGGCACGGGATCGACATCGAGCCAGTCGGTGATGCCGCCGACGAAATAGCGCAGGATCACGCCGACCAGCAGGTTGACGATGGCAAGGATGATCAGCGCCGTGACCGTGAATTTCGGGACGGCTGAAAGTATCCGCAACATGCGCGATGGAATTCCGGAAGGTGGATGGAGCGGGCGAGGGGGCCGAAGACTTATTGGATTGAAGACTTGCGGAAGACTTGGCTCCGGCCCCGCGGCTGACTCAGACCTTGAAGCCTTCGATCTCGTCCCACAATGCGCCGTACTGGCCCTTGTAGGCCGGCCATATTTTCTGCTGCGCGAGTTTGCGGAATTCGTCGACCTTGGCTTCCACCACCGTCATGCCGAGCGGCTCCAACTCCGCCTTGGCTTTCGCGAAATTGTCGACCGACTCGGTCGCCTCGCGGATCTTTTCCTGCGCGGCGCGCGACAGGTCCATGATCAGTTTTTGGTGCTCGGCCGATAAGGCGTTCCAGATTTCGAGATTCATCACCGCGTTGGTCGGGCCGTAATTGTGATAGGTAAGCGAGGCATATTTCGACACCTCGTAGACCTTCAGCGCCTTCATGTTGACGATCGGCAGATCGCCGCCGTCGATCACGCCCTGCTTGGCGGCCGTGATCACCTCGCCCCATGCCATCGGTACGGCGCTGCCGCCGAGCCCATTGATGGTGTCGCCGAACACCTTGGCCTGCTGCACGCGGATTTTCGCGCCGCGCAGGTCTTTCGGTTCGACGATCGGCTTCTTCGCGGTCCAGAAATGACGAAAACCGTAATCGTAATAGCAAAGCACCTTGAGCTTGTACTTGTCCTCGATTTCGCGGCTGATCTTGTCGCCGATCCGCCCGTTGAGCATGGCGTAGGCCGAGGCATAATCCTTCACCAGATAGGGCACGAGCAGCGCGCCCATTTCCGGAAACACGGTTGCGGCGGCGCCCGCGGGGCTACCCATCGCGATGCTGCCGGACTTCACCGCATTCATGATCTCCAGCTCCTGCGGGATCAGGGTCTTGCCGAAGAACTGCACGTCAAGCGCGCCTTTCGACTGCGCGGTCGCTTCCTTCGCCATCCAGTCAAACGCGACCGCGGCCGATTCCGGGATGGCGTTGATGTGCGCGAACACGAGTTTTTTTGGCTGGGCTTGCGCGAATGCCGGCGCGCGGCCGGTGGCGAGAATGCCGGCCATGCCGGCGCCCGCACGCAAAAGCGTGCGGCGGTTGAACGAGACGCGGCTCGTGGGCGCTGACATGGGCAATCCTCCAAGACTGGCTTTTTTTGTTTGTCGTCGAGCGGCCGGGCAGGGCATGACCGACCAGTCCGGCGACAAGCTTACAGCATAGCGCGCGCGTTGCCAGCGGGATGCTGGGCGGTTGTCCGCCACTGGAAAATCGAGAACGCTGGCGGCCACCGCTTGATCGTGTAAATCAGATGGCGATTGAGGTCCTTAGCCGTGCCGTGGTTCGCTACCGCGGTAGCGAAAGGGCTTGGGCACACATCAGCCGCATGCTTTTTACGTCCGGCCCTACTATATTGGCTCCATGCCTACCCTGATCGCCGGTATCGTTGCCGTTATCCTGCTCTACTCGCTGCTGCAGATGTTTCGCGCGGCCAATCCCATCGTTCTGGCCCGCGTGATCAAGATCGGCGGCGGCATTGTTGCGCTCGCGGTCGCAGCCTTTACCGGCATCAAGGGCGAGCTTGCGGTAGCGGTCCCGCTCGGGATCTTCGGCGCAGGGCTATTGGGCTGGTCGCCTTTCGGGGCGTCGGGGTTCGGTTTCGGTAATGTCGGCCGGATGTTCGGCGGCTCGGGCACACAACGCTCGCCGGGACAGACGTCGCAGGTCCGCTCGCAGTTTCTTGATATGTGGCTCGATCACGACAGCGGCGAACTCTCAGGCCAGATCCTGGCCGGGCCATATGCGGGCCGTTCGCTTGGCGAATTCGATCTGCGGCAATTGACAGCGATGATCTCAGGTTTCGACGCCGAGAGCGTGGCGTTACTCGAAAGCTATCTGGACCGCAGGTTTCCCGCCTGGCGTCAGGACGCGCAGGGAAACGCGGCAGGGGGGCAGAGCCGCCCGGCGGCGGGCGGTAAAATGACGGACGAGGAGGCCTACCAGATCCTTGGCCTGCAGCCGGGGGCGGGGCGCGACGAAATCGGGCGTGCGCACCGCGCGCTCATGAAGAAATTGCATCCCGACCAGGGGGGGTCGACGTACCTCGCCGCCCGTGTAAACGAGGCCAAGGATACTTTGCTTCGCACGCATCACAGCTAACTCCGGCAACGCTACCAAACGCTACGAACCGCGAGCTGCTTTTCGCCTTCTACTCCGGCCGACGCCCTTTTCGCCCGCCGTTGTCCGGCGTGGTCGTTCGTTCGTGCTGCAGTTCTAGCCGTAAAGTCTTGACGAGAGGTTGCGGGCGGGCACCGACGTTAAAACAACAAGAAGTCGTCATGGCCGGGACAATTGTCGCGAAGACGCGCTTCGCGCTTTACCCGGCCAGGACGGTCCTTATCAATCAGTTCTTGATGGTGATGCAGGAGATGTCGGAGCGTTTTAGGGTCCGGCATACCGCTTCGGCCTGATCGCGATCGAGGCCGGCGAAGCGGGCCCGGAACAGTTTTTTCTCGCCTTTGGCGACGACTGGTTCGGTAAACGGATCGGCCTTGGTGAGCAGTCCTTTGGCCTGGCTGCGCGCGGCGTCGATCCGTTGCTGCGCTTCGCTTTCACTGTCCAGGGCGCCGACCTGAACGATCCAGCCGGTGTGGACCGCGGCGGGCTTGATCGCACCGTTCTGCTGAACGGCCTGAGGCTGCGATTGGGCAGCGGGAGCTGGATCGACGTAGGCCATGACTTGTGAGGTAGAGGCTTGCGAAGTGGAGACTTGCGAGGTCGAGGCTTGCGAGGCGGAGGAGGGTGGCAGGCTGGATGCCGGCAGCACGCCGAGGATACCATTTCCAGTGCCGTGGCCAGCTGGCTGGGGCGGCATTTCAGGCCTGGTCATTTCGGCCTTGGCCGGCTCAGATTTGGCGACTTCTGATTTGCCGGTTTCGGCCTTCGCCACCATCGCGCTCGACGTCTCCTGCACGTCCGGCCGCGCTGGCGGTATCATATTGGTAATGGGCGTACCCGGTTGCGCCGGGCTGGCCGAGGCTACCTTGATCTGCCCTGCCTTGACCTGGACCGTCTTCACCTTGACCGGCTTCATCGGTTCGGACGAACCGGGGATGGCGGAAATCTGCTGAGTTTGGATCACCCCATTGGTGAACGGCGCAGGCTCGGTCTTTGATTGCTCAGTCTTGGCTTGCTCGGACTTGGCTTGTGGCGGCGGAACGGCCGCCGCAGCGGCCGCCATGAGCGATCGTGACGCCGGTGCGGTCGAACGCTCAGAAGGCGCCGTGGCAGGGTCAGCCGATGCCACCTGAACCGCGCCCTGGGCCTGAACTGTCTGCGTCGGCCGTGACGCGGCCTCGGCTTCGGCGACGTCGGCATTGGCGTCCGAAGAATTGCGCTCGGTGACCGCGGCAACGGTACGCTTGGTCGCGGCTTTTTCGAGGTTTTCGGCAAGCAAGTTGCGCATGATGGCGTCACGCGAACCGCCGCTGCGGCCGCCGAGCACCACGCCGACCAGGTGACGGTTGCCGCGGCGCATCGAGGTCACCAGGTTGAAACCCGACGCACGGGTGTAGCCGGTCTTGATCCCATCGACGCCCTCGACATTGCCGAGCAGGTGATTGTGATTGCGGATCGAATGGCCGTGGTAATTGAACGCCGTGGTCGAGAAATAGCGGTAATAGCGTGGGAACCGGTCCTGGATGGCCCGGCCGAGGGTCGATTGATCCCGCGCGGTGGTCACCTGTTCGTCGTCGGGCAGCCCGGAGGCGTTGCGATAGATCGTCCGCGTCATGCCGAGCGCGCGCGCCTTGCGGGTCATCAGCTTGGCGAAATCGCCCTCGTCGCCAGCGATGGCTTCCGCGATCACGACCGCAGCGTCGTTGGCCGAGCGTGTCACCAACCCTTTGATGGCGTCCTCGACGGCGATGCTTTGGCCCGGGCGCAGACCGAGCTTGGTAGGAGCCTGCTCGGAGGCGTGCTCGGACACATCCATTTCGGTGTCGAGCTTCATCTTGCCGGCATCGAGCCGCTCGAACAGCAGATAAAGCGTCATAATTTTGGTGAGCGAAGCCGGATGCCGGCTGGCGTCGGGATTGTTGGCGGAAAGGGTGGTGCCGGAGTTTCCGTCCACGATGATGGATGAGAACGCCGGGCTGTAGCTCTGCTCCGCCTCCTGATGGTGGCGCACATGATGGCGGTGCCTGGTAGAGCGGCGCGCGTCCGCGGTATCGGTGGTGAAAATGACCGCGGCGGTGATCGTGACCAGCCCGAAAGCGCAAGCTCGCGAAACACGCGAGGAAGCCAAGGTTGTGCGAAGCATAAACTTCCCCGTCCCATTGTCTGTCTTGTCACCGGTTCGTGAGGCCAAATTATGCCCGACGGCCGACGCGGTTACCTGCTCAACGTGCTCGATTTGGCAAGAATTCCGCCCGGATGGCCAATCAGGCCGCTCTCCTGGCTAAGATGCTGTTCACAAACAAATTTAGGCTGTCTGTCCGGAACGCGAGCAAGTCAGGGAATCAGGTTAGGTCGCCGGAGTTTCCAAAAGATTAAGCAACCCTTGCGGGATGCTCCGGTATTTTACACGAATGACCGCGTTTTGTGCATCGCACAAGATTCTTGACTTTTATTGTGCGTTGCACTATGTGTCCGGTGTCAGGGAGCAAGGACCTCCCGGCAGATCGATGCGCACTCAGTCCGGGAAGGGACTCCAAGATGGTCAAGGTTGAGGACATTCAGCAGTACGGAAAAGAGCACTTTGAGACGGTCGTTGCCTCCGCAACCACCCTTCAGAACGGCTTTCAGGCAATCGCCAGCGCTTATGGCGACTACACCAAAAAGTCGTTTGAAGACACCAAGTCGTTTGTCGAGAAGCTGTCCGGCGTGAAGTCGCTGGACAAGGCGATGGAAGTGCAGACCGAATACGCGAAGTCCGCCTACGAGACCTTCATCGCGGAGTCGCAGAAGATCGCGGGGCTTTATACCGACGTCGCCAAGCAGACCTTGAAGCCTTTCGAAGGCATGGTCGCGAAGTTCGCTCCGGCCGCCGCGCACTAAAAACCGCTGCTTTCGAAATCAAAATGCCCGGCCGTTTGGCCGGGCTTTTTTCTTGTTCGGTCTTGCAGCGATTCGACAGCGATGTTCCGATCGAGTTGAAGGCGGAGATCACCTGGGTAGCGGAGTACAGCAAATAGAAATTCTCCGGTTTGCTGGCGCAAGACGACAGCACGGATGAGGTCGCGTCCGGCGGGGTGCTGGTGTTGACCTGGATCGTGTAGATCGTGATGCCCTGGGCCTTGATATTGTTGCACAGGGTTGTCTGCCGGGCGTCGATCGATCCGTTGAATTGCGTGCTGCCGTCGCCGTTGACTGGCCATCGGTCCTCGGTATTGAGACCGTCGGAAAGCAGGATGATCGCCTTCTTGTAGGTATAGTTTGGATCCTCAGCCGGTGCATTCAATGGCGCTCCCTGGTTGAGCGAATGCCAGCCCCAGGCAAGTCCGATTGCCTGATTGGTGCCGCCCGTCGGTTGCATCGCCGTGATGGTGGATTTGAGCCCTATCCAGTCGTAGCTCAAGGGCATGATAGGCTGGAGGGCCGGCGAGTTACCGCTCTTACAATAAGACGTACTGTTCTCGTAGTACTGGTTGGCCGGGAACAGGGTCGCGGGCGTCGCCGTCGTCGGCGCATCGTTCTGGACATCATACTGCGGGGTGCGATCGGTAACGCAGCCAGTCCAGGTGCTTTGGGCGTTGGCGATCCAGGTGTGGCTGTATTGGCCATTTCCCAACGAAACACTGTTCCAGCAACCGTTGTACAGACTGTGTGACAGGGAATCGACGCCCGGGCAGATATAGCCTTTGTAGGTGCCGCTCGACGGAATTTTGGACGTGTTCGCGCTGGCGTTGACGGGACCGGTCGTGCAGGAGAAGTTGGCGTTGAGACCTGAGTTCGGAAACGGACATGTCGAGCCCGGTCCAATCGAGGACCAGTTGTTCGGCAAACTTACCGTGACGGGCAGTGCCGGGCTCGGCGGGTTCGTGTAGGCCTGCTGCTGCGTCGGCGGGTTTTGCCAGTCGGACCAATCAATCCAGCTCTGAGTGTAATTGCTGGA
>WNFL01390249.1_pt4 | contig 26133 bp, 26 predicted proteins | sample 5400361 | NCBI WGS metagenome assembly WNFL01 (sample SAMN13153351, study PRJNA577476) | soil metagenome | isolation source: 40 cm soil on Douglas fir-dominated hillslope | place: USA:California | collected 2013-09-17
AAGCTGGATCTCACAGGCGATCGCGGTCCAGCGCTCAAGGGGGACGACTTCCTGGCGCACTGGGAAAACGGCAGCGTCGTGACGCTGTTCGACAAGATCCGCGAGACCATGCCCCCCAACGCGCCGAACGAAACGACCGACGACGCGAAGATTGACATCATCGCGTACCTTCTCCTGCAGAACGGATTTCCAGCAGGCAGGAGCGAGCTTCGAGCCGAGGCCGAGAGCCTGGGCATTATCGATCTCGTTCGCAAGGGACAAACGAATACGATTCCCAATTTCGCGCTGGTGCAGGTGGTCGGCTGCTTGTCGCAGGGGCCCAACAACACGTGGATGCTGACGAAGACGAGCGAGCCGGCGCTGACGCGCGACGAAGAGCCCTCTGCCGCGGCGCTTCGCACCGCGCAGGCCAGGCCGCTCGGCGCACAGAACTTCACGCTGGTCAGCGTGGTGCCGTTCAAGCCCGACACACATGCCGGACAGAAGATGGAAGCGCGCGGGCTGTTGTACAAGGATCAGAACGACGCCCGCCTGAACCTGACCTCGCTGCAGATGCTCAGCGCGAGCTGCGGTACGTAGCCGCTACGCGATCCGGTCGATCGCCGCCAAGTCCTCCTTCGAGATGTTCCAGTCGGCGGCCGCAGCATTCGCTCGGACCTGCTCCGGTTTCGTGGCGCCGGCAATGACCGACGCGACAACCGCGTGGCGCAGCAGCCACGAAATCGCGAGATCCAGCAGCGCCCGGCCGTTTCGCTGCGCGATCTCACGCAACCCGTCGACAATTGCGAAGTTCCTGTCCGTCAGACCGGCGGCGGCCCACGACATGGTCATCCGCGAGCCGGCCGGTGGCGGTGCGCCTTTCGCGTACTTACCGGTCAGGAGTCCGTTCGCCAGCGGAAAGTACGGCAGAAAGGCCAGGCCCAATTCCTCGCACGCGGGAATCACCTCGGCCTCGGGCTCCCGGAAGAGCAGGCTGTACTGGTTCTGAACGCTCGCGAATCGGGCCGCTCCGGCTCTAACGGCAGCCTCCGCCGCGCGCAGCTGCTCGGCGGAGAGGTTCGAGCAGCCAATTTCGCGCACCTTCCCGGCCTTCACGAGGCTGTCGAGCGCGCCGAGCGTGTCGGCGATAGGCACCTTCGCGTCCGGCGTGTGGAGCTGGTACAAATCGATGTGATCGGTGCCGAGACGCTTGAGGCTGCCCTCCACGGCTTGTCGAATGTACTCGGGCCGCGCGCCGCCAGGCCGGTCGGCGTCCACTCGCATCCCGAACTTCGTCGCCACGATCGCCCGATCTCTGCGGCCCGCGAGCGCCTTGCCCAGAAACTCCTCGCTGTTGGTGCCGCCGTACATGTCGGCGGTGTCGAAGAAGTTGATCCCGGCGTCGAGCGCGGCGTGGACGACATCGGCCGATCGCCGCTCGTCGATCGTCATGCCGAAGTTGTTGCAGCCGACGCCGACGACCGACACGGTCAGCGATCCGATACGGCGGGTGCGCATGTCAAACCTGAAGGTCTGTGCTACCTGACAAAGTCGGCGATATAGCAGCCGACGGCCTGGGTGAATCGCTGGACGATCGGTTTCCCGGCGACGGTGGCGGCGATTGCGTCATGAAGGTCGTGTCGCGTGGCCGTCGCACGTTCGATACCGACGGCTGAATAGCGGTCGTCGATGCGGCCGCGATAAGTCAGGCGGCCGCGAGCGTCGAGCACGGCCGCTTCAGGTGTAATCGTCGCTCCGGCGCGCTTTGCCGCGTCGTGGCGCGGGTCGCGAAGCGCGGTGCCTGGGTACGAAAACGACTTGAGATGTTCTCGGATGTCAGCAACGCCCTCCGCGGGGTTCGGATAAATGAGCCAGAACGCCACGCCGTCTTTTGCATAGGCGTCATGCAGCCGTCTGACGTCCGGGGCGTAACGATTCGAAATCGGGCAGTCGGTGCTCACGAAGAGCAGCACCGTGGCTTTCGTTCCAGCCGGTGTCTGGAACGGATCCACGAGCTTGCCGTCGAGGTTGGGCAGTTGCGTTGGCAGCAGAGCGAGCGCGGCCACGGCGATAGCGCGAACGATCACAGGCGTCATTCTACGTCGATCAGAACCTTGAACGACGGCTTGGTGCGCGCATGCTCGACGGCCGCCACGCCCTCCTCGAGCCTGTAGCGGGCCGAGATCAGCGGCAGCACGCTGACTTCGCCGGAATCAAGAGCCGTCAGCGCGCGATCGAACGGCCCGCAGCGCGAGCCGAGGATCGTCACTTCATCAATGACGATCGGTGCCAGCGCCAGCGTCTGCTCCCCGGCGACTGTCGTCTTCAACACGACCGTGCCGCGGGGAGCGACGAGCGTCAGTGCCGTTGGCAGCCCTGTCGGCGAGCCCGTACAGTCGACGACGATGTCAGCCTCCCGCCTGGCAGGAAAGTCCGGCAGCAGCGCCGTGCGGATGCCGAGTCCCTTGAGCAGCGCCAGCTTTTCCGGATGCTTCCCGACGAGCGTCACGTCTTTCGAAAGGTGTGCCAGCACCTGCGCGCACAGATTGCCCAGGCGACCGTCGCCGAGCACGACGATGCGGTCGTGGCGATGGATCGTCATCTGTGCCGGAATCTGAAACGCCGCGGCGACGGGTTCGGTGAAGACCGCGAGGTCGGTCGGCATCTCGTCGGGGACGAGGTGCAGGTTCTTCTGTGGAACGGCGACGAAGTCCGCGAAGGCGCCGTCGTGATTGAGGATGCCGAGGACGGTCCTGTTCGGACAGTGCGTCGGAGCTCCCGCTTTGCACGTCGGACAGGTCCAGCAGCTGCAGTTGATCTCGCCGACGACGCGCCGGCCTTTCAGCGGTCCAGACTCGGCGATGCCGACGAACTCGTGGCCAAGGACACCGGAAAATCCCATGTACCCGCGAACGAGCTGCACGTCCGTGTCGCACACACCCGCGCGAAGCACGCGGACGAGGACTTCTCCGTCGCGCGGAGCCGGATCGGGATAGTCGTCACGAGCGGAGAGACCGTCAGGCCCGAGGACAATCGCGCGCATGGGACGCACCACGATACCAGAGGCATGTTAGTATCCGGCCCGTTCATGCACGCGCACGCCGTCTGGGTCCGCGTTTCGCACTGGATTGTGACGGCCGGTGTCCTGACGCTTGGATACACCGGGTTTGTGATCCTGATGGCGCACCCGAGGCTGTACTGGGGCGACGCAGGCAACGACCTGACGCCCGCGCTGATTGAACTTCCAATCAGCCGGAACTATCAGCACGGCGGCTGGGCCGCAGCGACGCCGTTGTTCGAGGATCGGGCCGCTGGTCCGGTCAGCGCGAATCGGACGTACAACATCTTCAACAAGAACGGCTGGGGACGCAGCCTGCACTTCCTGGCCGCCTGGATTGTGGTCCTGTCGAGCGGCGTGTACTTTTGCCTCGGGGTTGTCCGCGGTCACTTCCGCGCGCACATCTGGCCGGCTCGCGCCGCGATAGTGGCGCTACAAAGTAGTGCGGACCGACAGGTCCGCCGTGATTACAGCATGCAACAGAAGTGGGTGTACTCGCTCGTCGTGTTCGTCGCAGCTCCTGTGATCGCGCTGACGGGACTGACGATGTCCCCGGCAGTCACCGCGGCATTCCCGCTGCTGTTGCGCGCGTTCGGGGGCTATGAATCGGCGCGCACGGTCCACTTCTTCGCATTCGTGGCGGTCGCGCTGTTCTTGATCGTGCACGTCGTCATGGTCGTCAGGTCCGGATTCAGGCGTCAGATCCGGTCGATGACGGTTGGAGTGTGAGATGAGACGGAAGGTCACGCGCCGTCAGGCACTGGTCACCGGACTGGCATCCGTGGGCGGATTTGCCCTGCGTTACCCGAGGAGCTTTCCGCCGACCTACGGCAGTCTGCTCCGGATGGGTGACAACCTGACGTACGCCGCTCATCGCGCGCTGCTGCCGCAGCAGGCGCTCGTGAAGGAATACGGCGAGGCGGACATCACGTCGTTTCCGGCGATTGGCACCACCAATCCTGGATCCAGTGGAACGCCGGAGCGGGCACGCGACTACAGTCGAATGGAGAGCGCCTTGTTCGCGGAATGGACGTTGTCCGTCGAAGGTCTGGTCAGCAGGCCGCGGACATTCTCGCTAGCCGAGCTGAAACAGCTTCCGTCGCGGACGCAAATCACGCGACATGCATGCGAGGAAGGCTGGACGGCCATCGCGCAGTGGACTGGTGTTCCGATGGGCGCCATCCTTGATGCTGTCGGCATCCTTCCGGCCGCGCGCTTTGTCGTGTCCTACTCGTACGATGACTTCGCCAACAGCATCGACATGCTCGACGCCTTCCACCCGCAGACGATTCTGGCTTACGGGATGAACGGGCGTCAGCTGTCCGTTCCGCATGGCGCGCCGCTGCGGCTACGCGTCGAACGACAGCTGGGCTACAAGGGCCTGAAATACCTGCAGCGCCTCGTCGTCACGAACGAGTTCGACGACGGCGGAACCAAAGGCGACCTCGCGAATGGGTGGGCCTGGTATACGGGAATCTAAGTCTACGACGCGTGAACGATCGCGCGGCCTGACTCAGGCCGCGTCGTGATGGCCGCTTTGATCTTCTTCAGCCACCGCATCGACGGCGTGTGTTTGACGTCGACGTTCGTGAAGCCAGCGGCGCGCAGCATCTGCTTCAGCGCCTCCATCGTCGGCTCCGCTGAGAACTCATAGGGCAGGCCGGCTTCGAGGCCGTCGCCGGGGAAGAAGCTGACGAGCGGATAGTTTTCGTGAACGGCGGGCACGAGCGCATGAGTTTCGAGAATCATCGTGCCAGTGCTCACGAGGTGATAGAAGACGCCGAGGAACAGCACGAGATCGAATGTCCCGAGCGTTGCCGGGTCGATGTCCTCAGCCGCGCATCGCTGATGCTCGACCTTCGACTTCAGCATGTCGTGCGCGAGGAGAAACCCGTCTTTGCCGTAGTTGTCCCACGAGTACGTGTCGATCGCGAGCACGCGCTTCGCGCCGCGCCGCTCGCATTCGAACGAAAAGAAGCCATCCCAGGCGCCGATATCGAGGACGGTCTTGCCGGTCAGGTCTTCGGGAATCTGAAGGAACTTCAGCCGCCGGCGAAACCTCCGGCGCACGTGCCACTGCGGACGTGTCTGGATGCCACCCAGGTTGAGTGGGTGGCACCACGTGATCGCGTTGATTCGCTCTTGAAGGGTTACGCCCAAATCTCGGCGTCGGTCGGAACTTTCTTGTTCGTGATGACCTTCCCGATCCGCGAGACGTTCATCAGATGCTTGTAGTCGAGGTTCTCCGAGATCGAGTTTCCGCCCCACGATCCGCATCCAAGTGTCGTCGTCGGTGCAAAGCCGTTCGTGAGCGAGCCACCCGCCGTGAACGAGCTCGCCTGATTGACGACGAGACGGCTGACCGGCAGTTCGACGCCTGCGCACCTGATGTTGCCTTCGTTGTTCGAGTGAACGGCTGCCGAGTGGCCGGCGCCCTCAATCAGAAGGTTTGCCTTGGCGGCGGCGACGGCGTCCTGGAACGTCTTGTAAGGCAGGATCGCCACGACGGGACACAGCTTTTCTTTGGCGAGTACATCTTTTGAACCGGCGCCATCGGCCGGAAGAAGGATGATGCGCGCGGATTCCGGAACCTCAATGCCCGCGAGCGCGCCAACCTGCCGGGGCGATTTGCCGACGACGTCTTTGTTCAGGTGGCCGCCGGGAAAGACGATGTCGCGCAGCTTCTGGATTTGCGCTTTGTCTTCCGTAAACCACACCTTGCCAGTCGCCTTGAAAGCCGCGAGGACGTCGGAATACTTCTCTTCCGGCGCGAGCACGAACTGCTCGTGCGAGCAGATAATGCCGTTGTCGAATGAGGCGCCGAGGACGATCTTTTCGACGGCGTCTTTCACGTCCACGTCGCGGTCGATGATGACCGGCACGTTCCCGGCGCCGACGCCGAACGAAGGACGTCCAGACGAGTACGCCGACTTCACCATCGCGCCGCCGCCCGTCGCGACGACGACATCGACGGCCTTCATCAGTTCCTGTGTCGTTTCGATCGAGCCCTTCTTGATCATCTGAATCAGGTTGTCGGGCCCGCCGTTGGCTTTCACGACTTTCATGAACTCATCCGTGAGTTTCTCGGTGCATTTCTCCGCCTTGGGATGGGGCGCGAAGATGACAGCGTTGCCTGTCTTGATCGCGAACATCGCGTTGCACATCGGCGTGACGATTGGATTGGTCACCGGAGTCACGGCGGCGACGACGCCCATCGGCTTGGCGACGAAGATAAGGTTCTTCTCGTCGTCTTCTCCGATGATGCCGCGCGACTTCTTGTCTTTGAGGCTGTTCCAGATAACGCGAGCCTTGCCCTTGTTCTTGAGGATCTTGTCTTCGAAGACGCCGATGCCGGTTTCGTCGACGGCCATGCGGGCAAGCGGCTCCGCGTTGTCGTATACATACTTGCCGATGCCTTTGACGATGGCGTCGACCTGTTCCTGAGAAAACGATTCAAACGTCGCCTGCGCGGTGCGCGCTTTGCCGATGAGCTGCTTCACCTGCGTGTCTGCGACGATGGCGGGTTCCTGCACGCATTCGTTCATGGTCTTGTCCTTCGAATCAAATCGGGTGTTCGACCTCAAATTATAGCTGAATCACCGAGGGTCGAGTTCATCAGCCAGCGGGCCGGCCTCGTAAATTGCCCGGAGTGCGTGAACGATCGCGCCGGCGTGGACGGCCACGGCTCGATTCTTCTCCTCTTCGTATACGAACCGGCCGACGAGGCTCTCGATGTTGCCATCGAAGATCAGCCCGACGAGTTCGCCGGCCCGGTTGACGACGGGAGAGCCCGAGTTGCCGCCGATGATGTCGTTCGTGGTCACGAAGTTGAGCGGCGTGGTCATGTCGACCTGGGCGCGCCGTTGGTTGAAACGTGGTGCGAGCTTGAAGGGCGGCTGATCGTCAAAGCTGGTGGATCGATCGTACAGCCCGAAGAAGGTCGTCTTGTACGCCGCCTTCGTGCCGTTCATCGGATAGCCGTTGACCTTGCCGTACGACAGGCGCAGCGTGAAGGTGGCGTCGGGATAGGCGGCCGCGCCGTACACCGCGAACCGCGCCTGGCCGATCTTCTGACGGGCGGCTGACGCCACGCTCGTTACGTCACGCTCGAGGGTCTTCTGCTGCTCGCGGACAATTGGATCGAGCGCACGGCCGAGGACAATTAACGGATCGGTGGAACGCGTGACGGCCTCCTGGCCGCCCTCGATCAGTTGCTTGCGCACGGCCGGATCGCTGAGCTTCGTTCCGCCAATCAGGGCAGCCACGGCGTCCTTCGGCGCTCGTCCCGCAAGCGCGGCCTTCACGAACGGATGACTTGGACCGAGCTCTTCGAGCGATTCCTGCAGGGAATCTGACAGGAGCACTTCCTCAAGCGGGAGGTAGTACGGCGCCGGCGAGGAGAGTTGAAACTTCAGCGACGGGAGCTGGGCCTCGTGGAAGCCATCGAGGCGCGCCGTATCAGGCTTCGTGATTTCGGCTACATATTGAAGGATGAGCAGGCCGAGCGGAGCGAGCGATGATCCTCGCAGCTGGCCGTATCGTTCGGTCTTGTACAAGCGGCGACGCGCCTCCTGCGCCCGCTGCATATCGTCCCAGGCTGCGGCGTACGCCGCCTTCCACTCAGGCTTCCTGGTGATCTGATCGCGCAGCCCGCGTTCGTCCGCGGACTTCTTCGCGAACACTTTCGGATCGAGCAGGCCGCTGTATTCGCCCGTATACGCCTTCTGCGCGTTCTCGAGACCAAAAATGCGGGAGGCTGCCTGGCGGGTCTGCTCAGCGCCCTGGTTCGAATACCGGCGCAGCGTCTCGATCCGCCGCTTTACGACCTTCAAATTCGCGGGATACACCACGTCGCGCTCGGTCTCGAGCTCCGAGACGGCGTCGTCGCGATCCGTCGATGCCGGATGGCCGGTGACAAAGACGGGTTCCTGATCGGCTGCGCCTTTCGCGTTCCACTTCAAGTACTGATCCGACTTGATCGGCTGGTCGTTTTCGTAGACGCGAAAGATCGCGAAGTCGAGATCGTGGCGAGGGTAGGTGAAGTTGTCCGGATCGCCGCCGAAGAAGGCCATCTGCTGCTCTGGCGCGAACACGAGCCGCACGTCGGTGTACTTCTTGTATCGATACAACCAGTACTGTGAGCCCTGATAGAGCGAGACGATATCCGAGCGCAGCCCCGTGCGGTCGACGCTCTCTTTCTCGATGCGCGCCACTTCGGCCTTGCGTGCTTCGAGCGCCGCCTGCGCCGATCCGGCCTTCGCCGCCGCGGCGGCGACGCGGGCGGTCACGTCCTCGGTCGAGACGAGGACGTTGAGCTCGGCATCAGCGGACTTCACTTCCTCGGCGCGTGTGCGCGCGTAAAACCCGTCGGCGACGTAATTCTTCTGCGCGCTCGAAATCTTCTGGAGCTGTTCGAGCGCGACGTGATGGTTGGTCAGCACAAGACCATTCGGCGACACGAACGAGCCCGAGCCGTCAGGAAAACGCACGCTCGACAGGCGGAGGTGATCCAGCCATTCTTTCGTCACGTTGAAGCCGTACCGCTGCTGAATCGCCTGCGACGGCGGCCGATCGAAGGTCCACATCCCCTCGTCGGCGCGGAGAACGGCGGTGGCGAGAAGAGCGCAAACGACTCCTGCGATTCGAGGCTGTCTCATGGATCAATTTTATGACTATCGAGCCTGGCTCGCGACTGGTAAGGCGGGTTTCTGCCGTCCCCTTGCCACGACGAAGCGAGTCGGTGGCAAGGCACGTCTCCAGAGGGCGCGGCCCGACGTCACCCACATGCCGTCGCGCTCGTACACGGCTTCGATCGGCAAGCCCAGGGCGGTGAACTCATCGAAGAACTGACCGGGCATGACGCAATAAAAGGGCTCGGTCGTGCCGAAAAGCGCCACGGCCTGTTCGGGTGCGTCGAGGTGTTCCGCGTGGCGGTCGAGATAGAAGCGAAAGGCGTTGCTCCAGCGATTGAGTTTATATGTCGCGATGCGCGTGCCTGCCGGCGCGTGGGCCGCGGCCCATCGGGCGACGTCCGGCACAACCTTCTGCGCTTCGAGCGATGGCATCACCCAGAGGATGACGCCGGCGTAAGTCACGACAAAAGCCGCCAGCGTCAACCACGGCACTTCAGGGATACGCCACTGGCTGAAGCTCGTGAGAAAGGTGATGTACGCACCAGCGAGCAGCATGATCGCGGGCACGATCATCGCGGCGTTCGGCAGGTTCAGACGCGCGATCATGAAGTAGCCGCCTCCGGTGCCGGCCAGCATGAGGATCGGACCGATCGTGTGAAAGCCGATCCGCGAGGCAACGCTGCGGTTGTCGGACACGCGTTTCCGGACATCGGCCCACGCGCGTGCCGTGATCAGGCTCAGCGCCGGCGCCGCGGGAAACACGTAGTGATCGAGCTTGAATCGCGAGGCGGTGAAGAAACCGACGATGGTCAGGATCCAGCACCAGAGCAGGACCTCGACCGAATCAAGCGGATCTCGACGTCTCACCGCTCGCGCGTCGTCGATCAGCCGGCCGGCGACCAGTCCCGTCCACGGCAGCAATCCGGCGGCGAGCACGCGGATGTAGAACGCCGGATCGAAACGCGTGTTGAATCGGTTGGTCGCGAACAGGCTCACGTTTTCGTCGAGCACGTAGCCGGCGACAAAGGCATCGCGGAATCGAAGCCACATGTACACGAACCAGGGCGCGGCGATGGCCAGGACGATGAGCAGGCCGATGATGAAGTGCAGCGAAAGCAGGCGCCGCCGGAGATCGGCCGAGACGAGGAGTGCCAGTCCAAACGTCAGGCCGCAAAGCACGAACGAGAGCGGGCCCTTCGTGAGCACCGATAACGCAATCAGCACGTAGCCCGGCCATTGAAGATGAGGTCGATCTTTGAGGGCCGCGACGGCAATCATCGCCACGCCGCCGAAAAGGAACGCAGTGAACACGGTATCGAGAATCGCGTAACGGGCGAGCGCGAACACCGCGGGGTTCGCGGCCAACAGCAGGGCCGCTACGAATCCGACTTCAACAGAGAGGAGCGCGGCGCCCAGCCACGCTGTCGTGGCGATGATTGCGAGCCCGGCAAGCGCCGGCGCCAGGCGCGCGCCGGATTCGTTGGCGCCGACGGCAGCCATCGCGCCGGCCTGGAACCAATGAAAGAGGATCGGCTTATCGAAGAACGGCTGGTCGTTGTAGTGCGGCGCCAGCCAGTCGCCGGTGCGAAGCACCTCGCGCGATGTTTCCGCGTAGTGCGCCTCGTCGGGATCCCAGAAGGTCGGAGCGCCGAGCCGCCAGAACAGCACCACGAATAACAGGACGGCGACAGCGGCCGCGCGCAGAAGAAGCATCGGCGGTCGTTATCTTACATACATTTTCCACAGCACCGGGCGGCTGATCACATACCATGGAGTGCTCTGACCAAGGAGGTTGGCTCATGTCTGCAACGGCTGCGATTCTTCAGGAACTCGAACAGGAAGCCGCGACAACCCGGCGCGTGCTCGAGCGCGTGCCCTCCGACAAACTTGCGTGGAAGCCGCACGACAAATCGATGTCGCTCGGCACGCTGGCAATGCACGTGGCGATGTCGCCGGGCTACATCTCCGACTGGGCCGTCCAGGACACGACGAAGATGTCCGGCGGGAGTTCTCCCGATCCGACATCCACCGCCGAAATCCTGTCCGTGCACGATGCCGGCCTGGCCAAGGCAAAAACCAATCTGAACTCCATCGGCGACGCGGGCCTGGGCAAGATGTGGTCGATGCAGACACCGGACGGCAAGACGGTGATGACGATGCCGAAGAGCGCCCTGGTGCGGAGCATCGTCATGAACCACGTGTATCACCACCGCGGTCAGCTGTCCGTGTATCTGCGGCTGCTCAACGTGCCGGTGCCGTCGATCTACGGTCCGAGCGCGGACGAAGGCCCGGCTGGGATGGCTTAGACGGAGAAAAGTGGAAGGTGCAAAGTGGAAAGTTGGTAAGTAAGTGGAAAGTGGGCGCCCATTTCTCGACTTACTTTCCACTTCCCACTTTCAACTTTTCACTTTCTTCGTTACCGCTCCAAGTGAAACGGCACGCTGGTCACCACCGTGTTGGGGCGGAAGAGAAGCGCGCCTTTGATTAACAACGCGCTCTGGTTGTGCAGCAGATGCTGCCACCACTTGGCCGGCACGAATTCCGGCAGGATGACCGTCACGTAATCGGCCGGCTGATCGGTTTCGACCTGGGTGATGTAGGCGAGGAGCGGTTCCATCACCGAGCGATACGGCGATGGCAGCACCACGAGCGTGACGCGCCCGCCCCAGGTTTCCCAGTCTTTCCTGATTTGTTCGGTGGCCTTCGGGTCGATATCCACGTAGACGGCCCGCACGTCGTTCGATAACGTCTCCGCGTAGCGGAGAGCTTCGACCACGGCGCGCTGCATTCCGCCGATCGGCATGACGACGGTGTTGTGCGCGCGAGGTTCGGGCTGATATCCGCGCAGCGTCAACTGCGAGGCCACGTGATCGTAGTGCCGGCTGGTGGCCTTGAAGAGCGCCACGATGATAGGAATCAGCAGCAGGACAATCCACGCGCCTTCGAGCGTCTTGGTCACGGTGACGATGACCAGCACGATGCCGGTCACCACTGCGCCGAACCCGTTGATGAGGGCGCTTGTCTTCCAGCCGGCTTCCTTCGTCTTCCTCCAGTGGATCACCATCCCGGCCTGCGACAGCGTGAACGACACGAACACCCCGATCATGTAAAGCGGCAGCAGTCGCTGCGTGTCGCCGTGGAACGCGATGATGAGAATCGCGGCGAACACCGACAGCACGAGGATGCCGTTCGAAAATGCGAGGCGATCGCCCTGGTTCATGAACTGCCGCGGCAGATAACGGTCGCGGGCTACGATGGACGCCAGACGGGGAAAGTCCGCGTACGCCGTGTTCGCCGCCAGCACAAGAATCAGGGTGGTCGCCGCCTGAATAAGGTAGTACGCCGTGCCGCCGCCGAAGATCGCGCGGCCGAGTTGCGACACCCCTGACTCGGCGACGCTCGGAATGACGCCGTACGCGTGCGCCAGCACGGTGATGCCGACGAACATGCCGATTGCCAGAACGGCCATGGCGACGAGGGTCGCGGACGCATTCTTCGATTCCGGTGGGCGAAAGGCCGGGACGCCGTTCGAGACAGCCTCAACGCCCGTCATCGCCGTGCAGCCGTTGGCGAATGCCGTCAGCAGGAGAAACACCGTGAGCGGCGCATGGCCGGCGTTCGAAGGCAGTGGTGCGTTGATGGGTGTCACGCCGCCGGTGAGGTACTTATAGAGGCCGGTGAGGATCAGCACCCCGATGGCGACGACGAAAAAGTACGTCGGCACGGCGAAGATTCGGCCCGACTCGCGGATGCCGCGCAGGTTCCCCACCATGAGGATCGCGAGGAACAGCAGGCACATCTCGACGCGAAAGACGTGCACGCCCGCCGAGATGCTGACCGACACGGTGAGCGTGTAGTCGACGAGCAGCGACGCGGCGGCGATGAGACCCGAGGTCGCCCCGATGTTTTCTTTCGCGACGATATATGCGCCGCCGCCCGTCGGATACGCATGGATCGTCTGGCGATAGGAAAACGCGACGATCGCCAGGAGCGCCGCGATAACCAGGCTGATCGGAATCGCGTAGCTGAACGCGCCGATGCCCGCGACGATGAGCGTCGAGAGGATGAAGTCGGTGGCGTAGGCCACCGACGACAGCGCGTCGGACGACAGCACGGCCAGACCGGTGACCCGCGAAAGGCGCTCGTGATGCGCCATGCTCGAAGGAATCGGTTTGCCGACGAGGAGTCGTTTGAGGGAAAACGCGGAGTCGTCAGACATCCGCAGGGCCAGCCAGCTGCGATATTTTCTGCAAGGGCAGCTTCCGTATAACGCCGACGGGGTTAGCTGACGGGCTAGGATTCGGAATGTCCCCCGGCCTTCGACAATGTCGCTGGCCGGTGCGCCCCCATTGCTCGGGTCCCCCGCACCCTGCGCGTGACGCAGGGTTTAGGCATCGAAATGCTATCATGACGCGCTTCATCTGGACGCCATGCGCGTCGCACGGCGATATCTCATCAACGGTCGGGTTCAGGGCGTCGGCTTCCGATACTTTACGGAAGCCGCCGCGTCCCGGGAGGGCGTGGCCGGGTGGGTGCGCAACCTTCCCGATCGCCGGGTGGAGATCGTTGCCGAGGGCGACGCCGGCGCGATGGAGCGGTTCGAGCGCGCGGTGAGAATTGGCCCGCCGGGCGCGCGCGTCGAGCGTGTTGACGTGGACACCAGCTATCCGGCCGCCGGCGAGACGGAGTTCATCATCAAGTGACTGCCGATCAACTCAAGAAAAAGATTCGTCACGTTCCGGATTTTCCTAAACGCGGCATCCTCTTCTACGACATCACCACGCTCCTTCGCGATCCCGCGGGCTTCCACGCCGCCATCGACAGCCTGGCGACGCCGTTCCAGGGGAAGGGCATCGACCTCGTGGTCGGGGTCGAAAGCCGCGGCTTCATCGTGGGCGCAGCAGTCGCCGACCGTATCGGCGCGGGGTTTGCGCCGGTGCGAAAGGTGGGCAAGCTGCCCGCGAAGACGGTCCGGGCGACCTACGATCTCGAATACGGTACAGACTCCCTGGAGATTCACGACGACGCCGTGACCAAGGGGCAACGGGTGCTGATCGTTGACGATCTCCTGGCCACGGGAGGCACGGCGAAGGCCACGCTGGATCTGGTGACGGGCCTCGGCGGCAAGGTCCACGCGTTCGCCTTTCTGATCGAGCTAATCGGCCTCAGCGGGCGAGATCGCCTGCAGGGTCAGACAATCCATTCCGTCCTGACGTATTAGCGGGCCTCAAAGGCCCGCACTGCATGAGCACCTTTCTCGCCGCATTCATCGTAGCCGCCGCGATCGGCTGGGGCATCGACCAGATTCTCCGCGAGATGCGGGCCGCGCGCGACGAAGCGAAGCGGGCACGGACGCTGTCCATCATCACGCTCTTCGCTCCCGCACTTGGAGCGGTGCAGGACGATCCGAAAGCGCTGCTGGTCTGGCAGCCTCTCGCGGTGGCTCTTCGCCGGATCTTCCCTGAAGAATGCGCGTCGCTCGATGCCGCCGCGACCTCGCCTTTCCCCTTCAGCGCCGAGGTCATTGCCGCGGCCCACTCACGGTGGACGGCCGACTGGCTCGCGTGGGAACGCACGCACGACGCGACCTACAAGCTCAAGACCGCCACCGCGGAGCAGGAACTGGAGTCGCCCGCCGGCCGGGCGCGCCTCGACGCGGTGGAGGGCGAAAAGCTGGATGTGTATCAGCGTCGATACGAGGAGTACATCCGCGTGGCAAAGGCGCTCCAGAAATTGACGGGGTAAGAAGGGGACGCGGTAGACTATGGCTGCCGGAAGCCCGAGCGCCCGTAGCTCAGCGGATAGAGCACCCGCCTCCTAAGCGGGGGGCCGCAAGTTCAATTCTTGCCGGGCGCACCATTTTTTGCGATCCCCTTGCAACGAGATTGCAACGACAGTCAGAAAAGGCGCCTTTTACCGGGCGCCTTTTTGTTTTTCGAGGGGCGGACATCCGGGCCGGGCTGCTTCCGGCAGGCCCGTCACGACGAAAGCCGGCTGGGCACAAGACGGACAGCGTGTTCCGTCGCTACGACATCGTGTCGCCGGACGACTTGCGCGTGCCGGTCGAGCGCCTCGATTTGGCCGTGGGCTCGTTAATCCAATTCTGCCGAGAGGCCGCAGAGCGGGCAGGACACGATCAGACCTCTTGTGGACTGGCCCATCGCCGTAACGTCCGCGACGTCGAGTAGTGCTTCGTCTCGAGGGCAGCGGGCCATACGCAAACGAAAGTAGTCCTGACGAATCCTCAACTGTTCATCGTGCGACAGTTCCCCGGCCTCCGGCTGCTTTCTTTCGGGTTCACCAACGGCGTTCGTCGTGCTCGGTTCAGGCTCGCCGAAATAGCGAACGAGGTTTCTGTTGCGCCTCTTGGCGTCGTAGAGCGCTGCATCGCCAGCCTTCAGGAGGGCATCCAGATCGGAACCGTGCTCGGGCCAAATTGCAACACCCACGCTCACACTGAGCGTGAGACTTTGTGAGGTTCTCGGACGGCCATTAACCTCACGTCGGAATCGCTCGGCAACAGCCAAGCCTTCCTGAAGAGTGTGGTTCTGGAGCAGCAGGACGAACTCGTCTCCTCCGATGCGGAATGCGGCTCCTTTGCCTCTCGTGCAAGCCGCCGCCGTTTCGGCGATGCTCAGCAACGCTTCATTCCCGATCGCGTGGCCGCCCTGCTTGTCATTTACATCCTTGAAGCGATCGATATCAAACGTGACAAGTGTCAGCGGTCCATTGGGATCGGTTGTCTGCTGGCTGAATGTCTGTTTGAGCCCACGTAGATTTTGAAGTGGGACCAAAACATCCATCAGCGCGTCGTCCAGGGCAGCGACAGCGCCTGCCGCCGCGGCCGCGAGTGCGGGCTTGGTAATGAGCCTAAGGTCCAATTCGATTTGCAAATCGCGGTTCGCGATGTTAAGTGACTTGTCCATCGCCTGATTAACGCTGGCTCGTAGTTCGTCGCGCAATACTCGTCCCTCGCCCGCTTCGGCCCGCAAATTCATCGCCGCCATACTGAATAGTGGCTCAAGCTCTGCCTTGATCCAGGATGCGGATTCAACGTTGATCTGTAGTTGCGAGCGTGCGAAAAGGTCGAGAACTTCAGTTGTCAAGCCGCGAGCTAGTTCTTCAAATTGAGTGGCGTATACAGAGGTAACGTCCGTTACGAATCCGCCGCTGTTGAGCGTGCCGTCGGCAGCCCGTCGCGCTGCAACGGCACTGCGTTTTTGTCGCGAGCTTTCGAATAGTTCCACATGACGGCGTTCAAAAAACTTGTGCAGGAGCGCCTTTTGCGGTTCGAAATTGAGCATGTCCTTACAATGACACAAACCTCGGCCGCCTTCACCTCGGGCTCCCAGCCTTCGGTGAAGGACGCTAGGCGGCCGGAGTCCTCCCGGACATTCCGAGCCGGTTCGACTTCTGCTGCGCGCCGCTCGGTCTCGGCCCGCGCGGCCCGAGCCGTCCGGCGCGTCGACGAGTTAGTAGGACCGACTCAGAAAGACATTGCGGAGAATGAAAGGGGCGCCGGCGACTGAACTGGCAGCGGCTTCGATCTTATGAGCGTCGCGGAACGCTCTTTCGTCAAAAACAGGACGTAGCTTGCGGCGGTGACTCCAAAGCCCGGATACGACCTCCCAGTCTTCCGTTGCCTGTATTGCTTGGGCCTTTAGGTCCTTTATGTCTACGTCGAGACGGGTCTTCTTGTGCAGGAGGGCAAGAAACCGTTCGTGGAGTTCGATTAGTTCGTCGGTTCTCGTGCCTTCTTCCTCAATAGCGTCGCTGTTGGCAAGCATAGCGGCGTTGAGTTCCTTGCGGCCACGCGCCAAAGACTCTGCTTCGGTGCGTAGGGCGGCCCATTGAGGGGCGCCGATCCCCGGTAAACGCTTCGGACGGAAGTGTGGCCGAACCTTGTCTTCTGTATGTGCGGCGACGAGGTGCGCAACTTTCTCAAGCGCCAGCTTCAACTTGAAACGCTTGAATGGTTCACGCCGCTGTATTGCGACAATACCCGGAACGTGCCGGACTTTCCCAGCGACGAGAGCAATGCGACACAGCGCGATATCTAGCTGGAGCTGCGTGGGGAACAGATCCTCCGACACACCACGCATCTCGTCATGAAGCCGTATCTCGTCCGTCGAGGGTGCCCGCTCCCTGTCGTTGGATTCCACCTGCCTCCACTGCGCCATTGCCTGTGCGATCCGAGCGAGGCGTTCGCTCTCGTATTTCGCCGCTTCAACCAGCGCGTCTAGCTCGGTGCGACGCAGCCGCAGCCATTCAAGGTATTCGAGCTGTCGTGTCTTGTGGATCCAGCTTTCGACCGCCCGCGCAACGGGGGACGGAAAACTCGCGTAGCGTTGAATCCGATATGGATTGCCGGTCTGCAGATGTGCGATCCTTCTCTCAACGGCGCCTTTAGTGATTCCGACCTTCACGAATCCAAGATCGTCACCAGTCGAATCGACGAGGGTGAGGAAATAGATGTGCCATAACTCTGGCGATTCGGAGTTTCCTGGGTCGTCGACGTCGTCTTCCAACATGGCGGCGTTAGTTTAAGTGTTCAGACTAGCCCTCGTCCACGCTGGTGCTGCCGCATGAAACCAATTTTCTCTGTTCACGCCGGTGAGTATCTCGTCGCGACGCACATCCATACCGGCGTGGACATCCTTGTGACGGACAAAGCGAACCGACGGACTGTGTCTCTCCAGGTCAAATTCTCCAAAGACTTCTTGGGAAGCCTCGGGAACAGCACGTCCGGCGCCGTTGTCGCAAGAGTCAAGGCGGGAGGATGGTGGACATTCAATCAGAAGAAGTTGAGCAGCTCGGCGGCCGATCTCTGGATTTTGGTGCTGTACAGATTCACTAAGCGGGACTACGACTTCATCATCATTGAGCCGCAGGAATTGTTGAAGAGACACCGCCAGCTTGGAAAACACCAGCAGGCAATACAGAGTTACGTGTGGGTCACCTCAAGCAACCGATGCTGGGAAACCAGAGGCCTCAGCAAGCAACAGCAGGACGAGGTGGCCCTCGATCAATACATGAATCCGATTCGGGATCTGACTGAATACCTGAACAACTGGCAATCGGTAGAGAAGTTACTCGGTTGAAAAGTGGCAGCCACAGCGCCGCGCGGTCAGCAGGTCGCTTCGTGACTATTTCGCCGTACTGAATTTGCGGGGCGGGTCAAGTGGACCTAATGAGCATCAAGCTAATCGCTCGGCAATACGAAGATGGCTTTGAGATCGTCGGCAATCGAGACGGGCTTAGAAGACTCGCCGAAGTGTGCCTGAATCTCGCACAGCTTCCGGAGGACGACGCGGAGGCGCGGAAGATGGGGAATCACTATCATTATTGCCGACTACATGAACACTCTTGAAGACGGCGCGACTCCGTTCGTAGTCCTGTACAAGCCCGACTTATGAATCAGGACGTGGTGAGCTGGATGTATAAACCTGAGGACCTCTCACTATCCGTGTAGCGACTGAAAGCGGCAGGTCACCGTGGCCCGCAGAGCACACGCCACCGGTGAACACTCATTCATGGTTGGAAGAAGATGTCATTCGGTGTGTTATTGGTCACGGTCGTGCGCTTGAGCACTGGTGCCTGGGAGCCAGCCTGGACATAGATTCCACCACCGGTATCGGTCGCCTTGTTCGCGAGGATGAAACTGTTGTTGATCGTGAAGTTCACCCCATTGCCATGGACCGCGATACCGCCGCCGAATGTCGCGGTATTGCCGACCAGAAACGTTCGGTCGATGAGAACGTCCCCAGAAGCTGAGATACCTCCTCCAAACGAGTCGAAGGTGGAGGAGCCCCCGGCAATGTTGTCGATGAGCTGACTGTTCCTCAAGGTGAACCCGCCGCCCGCGATGGCACCACCTTCGATGCGCGCACTATTGGCAAAGAACGTCGTGTCGCTGACATCGAGCGGCCCGGCATTGTTGATGGCGCCGCCGACCGACTCCGATCCGTTGTGCGAGAACACGCTGTCCTTCACGGTGAGCGAACTTGCCGTCTCGTTGACGATGGTGCCAGCCATCGAGGTATTTCCAGCAAAGACGCAGCTCACGACGTCGGCCGTGCCGAAGTTGTCAATGGCTCCCTGCCCGTTGTTAAAGAAGCCAGTTCTTTGAACGGTGAGTGCGCCGGAGTTTTGGATGGCGGCGTTGGAGCCACTACTGGTGCGAGAAATCGTACTATCCCTGACGATCAACGTTCCGCGGTTGAGAAAAGCCCCCGTGAAGCTGTCCGAAAGCGTGCTGTGCCTCACGGTCAGCGTGCCGTCGACAAAGATCGCAGGAGAGGTGCCTCCATTACGAACCGTCAAGTTCTCGAAAACGACGCTCGTATTCTGGAGATCCAAGGAAACAAGTCCTTCCCCGTCAATCGTGGTTTGAGTGGGAACGGTGAACGCTGGCGCACCATCTGCGAGGATCGCGATCGTAATGGGGGCTGGGCCGCATCGAAAGCGGATGATGTTCCGCCCACCATCGCTGGCGGCCGCCACTGCGGTTTGTAGGGCGACTAGCGTACAACTTGATGGCGTGCCATCTCCCACGAGAAGCACAGCCGCCCGCAGAACGCTCGCCGATGACAGAGTAACAACCACGAAACTAGCGACGACAGCTGCAACTCGATTCATGAGATTCCTTCTCGGCGTCAGCCGCCGTGCCGCGTTGAGGGGAGACTCTTACTTGCCGTTCTTGACGACCTGCCACAGCACCGCATGGGCGACTACTTGGTTGGCGGCGACCGAGAAACTGTCACCAACCACTTGCCCCACGCCGTTTACGGCAACAGCTTGACTCTGCGTCCCGCCTACGAGGGGCTCGAGTTCGACCATCCCACCCGCCTTGGTCCACGAGAACGCATGGGTCTGAAGGTCACCGACGATGGTACTGGAGCCGACAACCTGACCCTGATCAGTTATGGCGGAAGCTCCACTCGCCGACCCACCGAGCGTCCCGAGGTCGATCATCCCCTTGGCTTCTGTCCACAAGAACGCACGGCCCGCGCTACCACCGACGACCTGGCCGCGGTTGTTTATGGCGGCAGCGCCACTGTTGTTCCCTCCGAGCGTCCCAAGCTCGATCATTCCACCACTCTTCGTCCACGAGAACGCACGGTCTTCGTTATTGAAGTTGAGGCCAATAACTTGACCGGCGTCATTTAAGGCGGTCCCGAGGCTGCTGCGCGCCCATTCGAACTTTCCGAGGTCGATCTCGAAGTAACCGACGACCTGACCGCGGTGGTTGATGGCCTGAGCTTGACTGAAACCCACGCCCAGCGTCCCGAGGTCGATCATCCCGCCAGCGGCCGTCCACAAGAATGCATGGGCTCGAGCACCACCGGTGCGGGCGCTAAAGCCAACGACCTGACCGCGGTCATTGATTGCGTACGCTTCAGCTCCCGAGCCGCCAAGTGTGCCGAGGTCGATCATCCCGTTGGCTTCTGTCCACAGGAAAGCCCCCAAGTGGCCGGAAGTGATACTACCGCCGACGACCTGACCAGCGTTGTTGATGCTATGAGGGAAACTGCTGACAGTCCCTGCGAGCGTGCCGAGGTCGATCATCCCGCCAGCCTCCGTCCACGAAAACGCATGCTGGTGACCGTCGGCAGTGTCGCTATAGCCGATAACTTGGCCCCGGTCATTTAGCGCAATGGCGTGGCTGGCATCTCCGCCGAGAGTGCCGAGATCGACCGGGACATAGTGAACACTGGCGGAATTCTGCTGGGCCGTGGCTTGCGTCATCGGAACTCCGATGCACAGAGCGAGCGCTAAGTAGAGTCTCTTCATAGTTTCACCGTAGGTTGCCTAGACGCCTGATGACTGGTGTGAATGCTGATGTTACTGCGGATGAGCTTCGACGATGGAAATACGACGCGACAGCGCCTTTGCGGAGTCCAGTGGAGCCCGAGGTCCGAAGAGCCGAGTCCGTCGCGATGGCTGAAGCGGATCGTGTGCGGCCGGCTGATCCTCACGCCACGCGTGCGTGCACACGTGTTGACCGGCGAGCCGGACGGCTACGACTTTGAAGGACCGACGCTGTTCGACAACCTGTTCACAGTTATCGCGGTGGAAACGCCGAGATGGATCAAGGAAGACATCGGCACGACGGGCTGCGAGGGCATTGGCCCCGAGGACACCTTCGATGGCAACTACGGGCGGTTGCTCGAGCGGGCGTATGAGGGCGCGTCAAAAGTATTGGCGTCCCCAAGTGGAATTGAAGACTTCTACGCGGGTCGTGGGGTCGGCGGTCAGGGCGGCGTAACATGGCGTCCCCAACCAGATACCCCGGCTTCCCGTGCTGAGGTTGGTCCGCAGCGTGACAACTTCTAGCAGGTCAGTGCGCGGTTCAAGGTATACCGACAATCAAAGCCCACACGGCAAACACGATAAAGACTGCTGCGCCGATCAGCGGAAACGCGGAAAGGAGAGACCGGTCTCCTTTGGTCAAGAGCGCAAGTGCGCTGATTGCAACGCTCGCTATGTAGGCTGCGATTGTGAGAGAGCCACCTATGAGGTCTTCAAGCTGGCGGGCCTGATGGTTCGTTATCCGATGTTGCAGGCCGATATGACTGACGATGGCAATGACTGCGCAGGCTGGAGCAACATGGCCCAACCGGGTCGTTGGTAGGATCGAGAAACGATTCACCGAAATCTCATCTGGCTAACTAGTATCAGACCGACCCGCCTATTTCAGCACAGCACGGGTCCGAACACCCAAGTGGAATTGAAGACTTCTACGCGGGTCGTGGGGTCGGCGGTCAGGGCGGCGTAACATGGCGTCCCCAACCAGATACCCCGGCTTCCCGTGCTGAGTCGGCGGTCAGGGCGGCGTAACATGGCGTCCCCAACCAGATACCCCGGCTTCCCGTGCTGAGGACGACTGCCTCTATACTCGCATCGAGGGATGGTTCGCCGCGTGACACAGGCCGAAGCCCCTCGACCTATCACTGTAACGCGGACCATTGTTCGGCAGCTCGTTCGAGTGCGGCGCTTACGCTCTGTCCAGCCCGCCAGCGGCACAGCACGACGTGGCGAACTCCTTGATTAGCTCGATGTCGCACGACTGCGCTCACGGTGAACGATGCACCCTCACGTGCGGCTTCGGTGTCGGGGAGCCTGTCCTGGACAAATCGGCGCAGCCTCGACATTTGGCGACTCGTTGAGAAGCTGGTTACGTGAGTGAGATCGAGGATGGGCAGGTTGATCTTGCAGAGAAGCCGACCGGTCGTTTTCCCTGGCTGCTGGTCCTCGGAACGCAACCGAGCCACCATGACCGACGGCAGGATGTGGTTGTCAGATGCATCGCCGCCTGTTTGCCGAAGGGCCTGTTCGATCCGGTCCAACCGACGCCGCCAGCGGGCACCGCCGCGTTTCTTTGTGACAGAGCGGAGTCTCAGCTTGCACTCGGCAGCCGCCCACCTGAGTTCTGCGGGATCCGCATTCTCAAGGGCACGCTCGATCCGTTTCAGTTCGCTGGACAGAGTCATCCTTGCCTATTCTCCTCCTCGGGAACCGGGAAGTGATGCCACGCCTGTATCGACGGAAGCCAGCGGACTCACGGTTTTCCGACGACCCTACGTGAGTAACCGCAATGACTGACGCCGAACGCGAAAACCGCATCATCGAAAAGGCCTTCATCGTGACGGTCGACGATGACGGTTACAAGGTTTACCGATGCGGGGACGGCGTGGTCAGCACCCGAGCGATCGGGGCAGCGAACAACATCATCAACAGGCGCGAGTCGCTAGCGGCGCGCGGTTCTCAGGCGAGGGAACGATTCTGAAGTTGCTCAGCGGCGCGGTGCCGGATGCACACGGGAGGCTGTGGCGTCCCCAAGGGGAACTTCCAACGTGTTTAGGCCGGTGCGGGGCCGCTTCCGGCGGGCGGCGTAGCGAGGACGCTTCACGCGGGCGGCTTAGAAGTCACTAGTCCCACAGCGCCGCGGTGATCATCTACTTTTTGCCGCGCGCCTCACGCATCGCATCGCGCAATGTGTTGATCAGTTCGTTGGCTAGCGAGCACTCAATCGTTTGCGTGGCATCACCCTGGAGTCCCTTTCCGTTCTGAACATTCGCGCGGCGGAATTTGGCTCCGTCGTCCCAGAGCTTCGTGCCGTCTGGCAGCGTCGCATACAGGTGCGCGCTTGGGGAGCCACCGAGTGCGCCAAGCATCACACGTGACGTCCCGCTTGGAAGGTGGGCCTGCACCTTCAGGAGCACGTCGGCTTCCTCCTTGGTTCCCACGACCATGATCGGAGTGGACTTCGGCAACTGCGTCACAAAGCACGACGTGATTTGCACGTCGTCGCCGAGTTCATCAACTGGCGCGATGAAGGCATGCCGCACCGTCGCAAGTCGCGGGTCCGGCCCACTCGCCGACACCGAGGAGGAGGCTGCGAGAAAAACGACAGCGAGGGCGAAACGATTAGTCATGAGTGCATTCTCCATCCGGCGCAACTTGAAGGTAGTGCGCCACGGCTGAGCTTGGCTCGAGCCGCGGCCTAGCGTCTGTTCAAAACAGCACGCCGGCGTCTGCTAATCAGCGTTGGGAAGCTCGGGAGACGCGCGAGACGGCCGGAGGGCGGCGAACGACAGTCGCTGGCCCGGCGTGATGCCCCCGGTTTCGCGGACGAAGGGTCCGAACGCACGTTTGAAATCACCGCACACCGGCGGCGACACAAGCTCCCCTTCGTCCTGCTACTGCGTGACCGCCTTCTCGACATGCGTCGCTTTGATCCAGCGGGGCAGCCCCATTCGCCGGAGGCCTTCGTCTTTGGCAGCGAGATCGGCACGCGCATGACCACCTTCAAACGCGCGTGGCTCACGGCCGTGCTGAAATCACATGAGCAGACGCCGAGCTATCGCAAGGGCGCGAACCTCACGCACGAGTCGCGTGCCGCGCTGCAAACGATCAACCTGCATTTCCACGACCTGCGCCGCGAGGCCGGCAGCCGGTGGATGGACGCGGGCGTGCCGATCGCGACCATCCAGCAATGGCTCGGGCACGAGAACGTCAGCCAGACGTCGACCTACCTGGCCCGCTCGGCCGAGGCTGAGCATGCGGCGATGGCGAAATTCGAAGCGCACCAAGCGGCTTTGCAACAGCTCGCAACGAAGTCCGAAATAGTGGGCAAAACAAGGCCACGGTCGGCCGCGCGGCGGAAGGGCAAGCCCAATGAAGCCGCGGTCGGCCGCGATACGCCCATCATGTAGACTTATCTCCTAAGCGGGGGGCCGCAAGTTCAATTCTTGCCGGGCGCACCAACTTCGAAGTTGAAAGCGCAAAGTGGAAAGCTGAAAGTGCTTATCGATGAAACGAACTGAACGTCGTCATCTGAAACAGAACGATCTCGGCGCGTTGACGCGACAGGTCCAGGAAACGTTCGAGGAACACAAGAGCGAGGCGACCTGGATCGTCGGCGTACTGGTTGTCATCGGTGTGGCCGTCTTCGGCTACTGGGCGTGGCACGAGCGCGTCGAAAGCCGGGGACACGCGCTGCTTGCGGAGGCGCTCATCGTTCAGGAAGCCCGCGTTGGCCCGCCTGCCGCCGCCACGGGCGGCACCGGCCTGACGTTTCCGACGGAGCGCGAACGCGCGCAGGCCGTCGTCGCGAAGTTCAAGGCAACCGCCGACGCGTATCCGTCCACAGATGCCGGCTTGTTCGCCAGATACCAGGAAGCGTCAACGCAGATGGTGCTTGGCAATCCTGCGGAGGCGGCCAAGGCGTATCAGCAGGTGATCGACCAGGGCGGCGACAAGCTCTACGGGCAGATGGCGCGGCTAGGCCTCGCCGAAGCGCACGCTCGGAACGGACAGTTCGAGCAGGCGATCACGGCTTACAAGGAACTGGTGCAGCGCAAGGACGGGCAGCTCCCGGTCGACGGCATCCTTATTCAATTGGGCCGGGTCTACAGAGACGCCGGCCGTGCCAACGACGCGCAGCAGACTTTCAATCGCCTCGTCGAGGAGTTTCCGGACTCGCCGTTCAACGCCGATGCGAAGCGCGAGCTCGACGCGCTGAAGAAAGCCAAAATCGCGTAGTCGAGTCCGGCCCCAGACACCAGCTCACGATCAACTGCTCTGCACCCTACGGCGCCGACGCCGTGGCAGTGGCGGAATTATTCGTCGTGTTCGGATCGGTCCCGCCTTGGGGCACCGTCACAGTGGCTGACATCGTCGCGGTCGCCGGCAGTGAGAGCGCCAATAGATGAAAGCGAAGCCGTATTCCTGACCCTGCGGGAAACTGCGGGATCTCAAGACCGCTGGCGAGTCCAGTGATCGTTGCGCCGGGCGGGCACATCGCGGCCGGGATACCGATATTGGCGGACGCGTCGCACCCGTCGAACATCAGCCCGGCCACACCCGGTGTGGGTATTCTGATGGTCGCAAAATTCGCGTCGTCGGGTCCGGCATTCGCTACCGTGATCGTAAAGTCGATCCGCGCGGATCTCGTGGTCGCCTGAACGCCGCTCACAGCCGAGGCGCGCACATCTGAATTCCCTGGCGGCGCCAGCCCGATGGTCGAGATGCTCGCGCTGACAGTGTTATTGGAAGCAACAGAGTCGGTGACGCCCGCCGGTGGCCTCGCAGTCGCCGACAACGTCTTGGTTCCAGAAGTTGTCGCGATCGCATCGATCGTGAAGATCATGGATCTGCCCGGCTGGAGTACCGGGATGATGGTTCCCTGCTCGATCTGCGCGACCGTCGGATTCGCCGGGCACGTCGCGCGACCTGTCGTTATAAGACGGCTGGCATCGGCGGCGACTTCACATGAAACCGCGAGGTTCTTCACTCCGGCGATGGGTGGGACGAGGACGACGGCGCCGTCGGCAGGAAGAACACCGGCCGTCTTGACCGTGACATCGTAGCTGAACGAGGTCACCGCACGGTTCGCGGGCACGGGGGTCAAGGCGACCTCGAGATCGGTCGCCAACGGAACGACCGGCGCTGTCAGGGTCGCGGTGTTATCCAACAAGTTGCTATCCGGAACAGCGGACGGCGGCACGATTGTGCCGGTGACCGTCAACGTGTTTGCGTTCGTGGCGACATCCGATTGAATGGTGAACTCCGCCGTCGTGCCGGCTGGGAATGGCGATAGCTTCCAGCCTTTTTCAAGCTCGGACACTGTCGGACACTTCGAGAGCGAACACTCGACCTTTCTGAACGTCATCCCGGACACGACGGGAAGTGAGACGATGGTGCCATCGGCTGCGCTCGCGCCGGCGTTGGCCACCTTGAACATTAGAGATACTTTGCCTCCATTCACGAGGCGCGGCTGCGTCGTGAATGTCGCTGGAGTCGTCGACTCGATGAGCAGCTGCGCCCCGATGTTTCCCGGCGGAGTCGCGACGCTCAGGACGCGTCCGGCGGCTGCACCAGCACCGCCCACAAACCGATCGACCGGCGCTCCGTCTTTCGTGAGATTCCAGGAGCAGGTCTCGGTGACGGTTGCACCTG
>WNFL01189217.1_pt1 | contig 26106 bp, 18 predicted proteins | sample 5400361 | NCBI WGS metagenome assembly WNFL01 (sample SAMN13153351, study PRJNA577476) | soil metagenome | isolation source: 40 cm soil on Douglas fir-dominated hillslope | place: USA:California | collected 2013-09-17
CCACCTGCCGATCCAGGCGAACTGGAAGACCGAGCGCTTGCATTACGAGGGCGGCGAGACGCGCAACTTCGCGACCTACAATCCGCAAGTCGCGCGCGACGACATGTTCCAGCTCGGCCGGCATGGGCCGGTGAAAGGCTCGCGCGTGGCGCCGGTGCGATCGTCCTCCGCGCTGGTGCTGTCGTCCACGAACGCCAACCGTGAGCGCATCTACGTCCAGCAGGCACCGATCGCCGCGAGCGGCTTCTCCTCGCAGGCCTTCGCGCCCCATTACCCGCACACCGAGCGCACGGCCGAGACCAAGACCTGCTCCGACTGCCACGTCGCGCAGGTCAACGACAACAATGCGGTGATGGCGCAACTCCTGCTGCACGGAACCAACTTCGTCAACTTCGTCGGCTTCAACGCGTGGGTCGGCGCCGAGCGGCACGTGGGCGCGGTCCAGGTGACCGAATGGGACGAGCCGCAGGCCGTCATCGGCAGCTACCTGCACCGGTATGCCTATCCCGACTGGTTCGCCCGGCACCAGGAGCGCGGCCAGCGGCTGCCCGAGGCCCACGACCACGCAACGCGCGGAGCCGTGGGCTGCGTCGCGCGGCGCGGCGAATACCTGTATGCGGCCGAGGGAGCGGGCGGCATGCGCGTCTACGATGTCGCGTCGATCGCGAACAAGGGCGTCTCGCAGCGCATCGTGACCGCGCCGTTCTCGCCGCTCGGCCAGCGCACCCGTGTCGCCGCGAAGAACGCTACATGCGTAGCGCTCCCGACCAACCAGCCGATCAATCCGCTGCGCAACGTGGGCGAGCTCATGCGCACGGTGAACGAGGAGCAGCCGTTCCATCCGATCTATCACTACGCCGTGATCACCGACGCCGAAGAGGGCCTCATCCTCACGAATGTCGATACGCTCGCCGACGGGGAGCCGCGCAACAACTTCCTCGAGCGCGCGCTCGCGTGGGATGGCGGCGGCGCCCTCAAGGGCGCGCGGCACGTGACGCTTGGCGGGCATCATGCCTATGTCGCGACGCCGCGCGGCATTGCCGTGGTCGACCTGGACGATCCGCTCAAGCCGCGCCTCGCCGCGCAAGTGGCGCTCGGTGATGCCCGCGCGAGCGCGCTGCAATTCCGCTATCTCTTCGTCACCACCGCGCGCGGGCTCGAGGTCATCGACGTCACGCTCCCGGAAAAGGCGCGCCTGGTTGAAGACGCCCGAGTCCCTCTCGCCGATGCGCGAAAGGTCTACGTGGCACGCACGTATGCCTATGTCGCGGCGGGCCGCGAGGGGCTCGCGATTGTCGACGTCGAGAAGCCCGAGGCGCCGCGCCTCTTCGCGCGATTCGATGCCGGCGGCAAGCTCGACGATGCACGCGACGTGATCGTCGGCTCCACCAACGCGTCACTCTTCGCCTATGTGGCCGACGGGAAGAACGGCCTCAAGGTGGTCCAGCTCACGTCGCCCGAGTCGCAGCCGCGCTTCTACGGATTCAGTCCCGAGCCGCGCCCGCGGCTGATCGCCTGGCGCGAGACCGCGTCGCCGGCGACGGCGCTCGCCAAGGGGCTCGACCGCGACCGCGCGGTGGACGAGAGCGGCGGACAGATCGCCGTCTTCGGCCGCATCGGCTCGCGCCCCTTCAACCTCGAGGAGCAGCGCAAGCTCTATCTCACGCCCGGCGGCTCCCTATGGACGGTCAAGGACTAAAGCCAAAGCGGGAACACAGAGGCGCGCAGAGGAACACAGAGGCGCACGGAGGACTCCCTTTGCGACAACTTCAATCACATGGCGTCGAAATGAAACGTTCTGTTCAAGGGTTTCCTCTGTGCGCCTCCGTTTTTGCCTCTGTGTCCTCTGTGCTCATTGCTTTCGTTTGCGTGGCGCAGCCGCTGCCATATCAAGCGAGCGCAAAACATCTGGGAGTCGTGAATTGCGCGAACAGTCTTTGCCACGGATCGATCACGAAGTGGAAGGACTCGCCGATCCTGCAAAACGAATACGTGACGTGGTCGCGGGTGGACAAGCATGCGACCAAGGCCTACCCGGTTCTCTTCGAAGAGCGCTCGCGGCGGATCGCAAAGAACCTGGGCATCAAGGAAGCGCCGCACCAGGTGAAGCTTTGCGTCGACTGCCACGCGCACAACCCGCCGCCGGCGTCGCGCGGGGAGCGCTTCAAGGTCGAGGACGGCGTGGGCTGCGAGGCGTGCCACGGGCCCGCGGAGAAGTGGATCGAGGCGCACGTCGCGCCGGGCGCCACCCACGCGAAGAACCTTGCCAATGGCCTCTATCCGACGAGCGACCCGGTGGCGCTAGCGCGGCTCTGCCTATCCTGCCACTTCGGCAATCGCGACAAATTCGTCACCCACCGCATGATGGGGGCCGGCCATCCGCGCATGAGCTTCGAGCTCGAGACCTTCGCGCAGACCCAGCCGCCGCACTTCGTGATCGACGAAGCCTGGCAGAAGCGCAAGCGCACCTGGGACGGAGTGCGCGTGTGGGCGGTGGGCCAGGCATTGGCGGCCGCGGAGCTGCTCGATGTCCTGCTCGATCCCAAGCGCAGCCGCGACGGCCTCTTTCCGGAGCTCGTGGTGTTCGACTGCCACGCGTGCCACCACCCGATGTCGGACCTGCGCTGGACGCCGCGGCACGGCATCGGGCCGGGCCGCATCCGCTTGAACGACGCGAGCTTCCTGATGCTGCGCCAGATCGCGCGGATCGCGCTCCCGGGCGCCGAAGCGCGCGCTTTCGAGGACCACGTCGCCCGCCTGCATCGCGCGGTCGCGGGAGAGGGTGGCGGGGACGCGATCGAGGAGGCACGCGCGCTGCGCGCCACGCTCGACAAGGTCACGGCGCAAATCGCCGCCCGCAGCTTTCGCGCCGAGGATCTGCGCGCCATGCTCGCCGGCCTGGTCGACGACGGCGTCAACGGCCAGTATCGTGACTATGCGGGCGCCGAGCAGGCCACGATGGCGATCGGCAGCCTGCTCGATTTCCTTGCCCGGCGCGGCGAGTTGCGCGACGTCGCCGCCGCCAATGCCGCGCTCGAGCGCTTGCACCGCGAGGTGCGCGACGACGAGAAATTCAAGCCCGGCCAGTTCAGCGCGGCCCTCACCCAATTCGGCAGGATCGTGATTAGATAGCGGAGATGGAAAACGCATCCGACGAACGCGCCAGGGGCGCGACATACGAGTTCGGCATCATCGGCTCGGGACCGGCCGGCCTGTCCGCAGCGGCCCATGCCGCCGAGCTCGGCCTCACGCACGTGCTCTTCGAGGCCGAAGCCCATCCCTCGAACACCATCCACAAGTACCAGAAGGGCAAGCATGTGATGGCGGAGCCGCAGGTCCTGCCGCTGCGCAGCCCGCTCAGGTTCGCCGCGGGCAGGCGGGAGGCGGTGCTCGAGGCGTGGAGCCGCGGGATCGGCGAGCACAAAGTCAACCTCCGCCACGGAGCCGAGGTCACCGCGGTCGGCGGCGCGGACGGAGCGTTCGAGGTGAAGACGCGTGCCGGCGAGATCTTCGCCTGCCGCAAGGTCATTCTCGCGATCGGGCTCCAGGGAAACCTGCGCAAGCTCGGTGTCCCCGGCGACTCCCTCGAGCGCGTCCAGTACCAGCTCGACGACCCGGAGGAGTATTCGGACGAGACCATTGTCGTGGTCGGCGCCGGCGACGCGGCGATCGAGAACGCGCTCGCGCTCGCCGGGCACAACCGCGTGATCCTCATCAATCGCAACGAGGAATTCGCGCGCTGCAAGGAGGGCAACCTCGCGCTGGTGCTGAGTGCCATCAAGGAAGGCCGCCTCGAGTGCCGCTATGGAACCTTCGCGCTCAAGGTGGAGGAGGTGAGCGGCGACTTTCCGCTGGTCTTCTCGGTGAAAACGCCCGCCGGTCCCGATGAGATCGAAGCCCACCGCATCATCGCCCGCCTGGGAGCGATCCCGCCGCGCAAGCTCGTCGAGGGCTTCGGCGTCAAGTTTCCCAGCGCCGATCCCACGGCCGTGCCGCAACTGAGCGAGACGTACGAGTCCAACGTGAAGGGCCTTTACATCATCGGCGCGCTCGGCGGCTATCCGCTCATCAAGCAGGCGATGAACCAGGGCTACGAAGCGATCGAGTTCGCGCTCGGCCGCTCGATCGCGCCCGCGGACGAGCCGCTGCTCGCGTCGAAGTTCGCGAGCTTCTCGCGCTCGATGGGCGTTTCGCAGGCGCTCGACGTGCTGCAGGCGAGCGTTCCGCTGCTCGCAGGGGTGAACCGCCTGCAGCTGCGCGAATTCATGCTCGAGAGCGAGATCGTCGCGCCGCGCGAAGGCGAGGTGATCTTCGAGCGCAACGACTACACCAATTCCTTCTTCATGGTGGTCTCGGGCGAAGTGCTGCTCGCCGTGCGCCGCCGCGACAAGGGATCGAAGTGGTTTCCCCTCGGGGCGGGACAGTTCTTCGGCGAGCTCGGGCTCATCTCGGGACGGCGGCGCTCGACGACGGTGAAGGCGGGCGCCGACTGCGTCCTCCTCGAAGCGCCGCGGCGCGCGATGCTGAAGCTCATCGCCTCGGTCGAATCGGTGCGCAAGGAGGTCGACGAGGCATTCCTCAAGCGCGCCGTGCGCAACTACCTCGCGCCGATGCTGCCGAACGCGGAGCTGGACGAGCTCCTCGCCGACGGCGTGGAGGTGAAGAAATACGGCGGCGGCGACATCGTGTTCAAGGAAGGCGATCCGCCCGATGGCCTGTATCTCATCCGCCGCGGCTCGGTGACCATCTCGCGCACGCTCGGCGGGCGCGAGGTGGTCCTGTCGTACCTCTCGGCGGGCAATTACGTCGGCGAGATGGCGCTGCTTTCCGATTCGCCGCGCATGGCGACGGTGAAGGCGGCGGTCACCACGGAAGCGCTTGTTCTCAACGCCGAAACGTTCAAGCGCGTGCTCGGCCGCAACCCGAAGTGGCGCGAGGAGATGGAGGCGCGCTTCCTCGACCGCCTGCGCGCCAACGCCGCGATGGAGGCGCAGCCCGATCCGGGCAACATCATCGCCTTTCTCATCCAGCACGGCCTGGGCGAAGCGACCGATGTGCTCCTCATCGACGAGTCGCTGTGCGTGCGCTGCAACAATTGCGAGAAAGCATGCGCCGATACGCACGACGGCACGTCGCGGCTCAACCGCGAGGCCGGGCCCACGTTGATGCAGATCCACGTGCCGACCTCGTGCCGCCACTGCGAGCATCCGCACTGCATGAAGGATTGCCCACCCGACGCGATCCATCGCTCCCCCGGCGGCGAAGTCTTCATCAACGACACCTGCATCGGTTGCGGCAACTGCGAGCGCAACTGCCCCTATGGCGTGATCCAGCTTGCGCCCGTCGATCCGCATCGCCGCTCGCCGAGCCTCATGTCCTGGCTGATGCTGGGCATGGGCCCCGAGCCGGGCCTGGAGCCCAAGCCCAAGTCGAAGGACGCCGCGAAGAAAGCGGTGAAGTGCGACATGTGCATGGATTTGCCCGGCGGCGCGGCCTGCGTGCGCGCATGCCCCACGGGTGCCGCGATTCGCGTGAGCCCCGAGGAATTCCTGAACTACGCAGAGACCCTGGAGTGAGCCACCTCATGAGAATGAAAGCCGTAGCCGTCCTGACCCTGGCCGCGACCGCGGCGCTCGCCGACGACGCGGGCCTGCAAGGCTGCCGCGCGATCGCCGATTCGGCGAAGCGCCTCGCCTGTTACGACGCGCTGCCCATCGCGCCGCCGGCCGCCGCACAGGCGCGTCCGCCGACGGGTCCCTCGGCGAGTCCCTCAGCGGGTCCCTCGGCGGAAAGCGCGAGCGTCGCGAGTCCGGCTGCGAAGCCATCGCTGCTTTCGCGCTTCGGTTTCGAGCAGCGCGTCCAGCCCGACGAATTGCCTGCGCTCGAATCCTACATTCCCGGCAGGTTCGAGGGATGGGGACCGGGCAGCGCGATCAAGCTCGCCAACGGCCAGGTGTGGCAAATCTCCGACGACAGCACGCGCAGGGCTTGGCTCGAGAATCCGAAAGTCACCGTTCGCCGCGGCGCGTTCGGCTCGTTCTTCCTCGACGTGGAGAAGGTGAATCCCTCGCCGCGCGTTCGCCGCGTCCAGTAGGAACGTCCCCGCCCCGCGGGCGGTCAATCCCGTGTGACGACCCCCGCCAAGCAAGTCCTCGAAAGGCCCGGCACCTTCATCCTGGGGACACTCAAGGCCTTCAAGGCGAACCAGGGCTTGCTGCTCGCCGGAGCGGTCGCCTACAACGCGCTGCTGTCGATCGTGCCGCTCCTGATCCTTTTCGTGATCGCGCTCTCGCACTTCATCGACCAGGAGGAGCTCCTCGAGACGCTGCGCCTCTACCTCGAGTGGGTGATCCCGGGGCAATCCGCGGCGATCGTCGGCGAGCTCGGCAACTTCCTCGTGAACCGCGAGGTCGCCGGATGGGTGCTGCTGGGGACGATGCTCTTCTTCAGCTCCCTCGCGTTCACGATGCTCGAAAGCGCGATGGCGGTGATCTTTCACCACCGGGTGGCGGTGCGGCGGCGAAAGTTCGTGGTCTCCGCGATCCTGCCCTACTGCTTCATGCTGTTGCTCGGCGTCGGGTTCATGGTCGTGACGCTCGTGGCGGGGAGCCTGCAGGCGCTCGCCAAGCGCAGCGTGCATTTCCTCGGGTCCGCGTGGTCGCTCGATCCCTTTTCAGTCGCGTTGCTCTATCTCGTCGGCGTCGGCGGCGAAATCCTGCTCCTCACCGCGCTCTACCTGGTGATGCCGGTGGGCCGGCTCTCGTGGCGGCACGCGTTGATCGGCGGTGCGACCGCGGCACTCCTGTGGGAAGCCACCCGCCACCTGCTGCTGTGGTACTTCACGACCGTGTCGAAAGTGAACGTCGTTTACGGCTCGCTCACCACGGCGATCGTGGTGCTGCTGAGCCTCGAGATCGCCGCGACGCTCGTCCTCTTCGGGGCGCAGGTGATAGCCCAATACGAGCGGCTGGGCAGCGCGCGATAGCGCGCAAGCCTTCAGTGCTTCGCTTCGCCGATGAGCCGGTCGAGATTGGGATCTCGGCGGTGGTTCCTGTCGTTCCAGCGGATCACCATGTACATGGTGCCGGCGACGAACAAGCCGTAGATGAGGATGATCTGGTTGATGTCGATCCTCAACCGGATCATCAGCGAGTAGAGCGCGAGCATCACCAGGATGCTCACGTTCTCGTTGAAGTTCTGCACCGCGATCGAGTGGCCGGCGGAAAGGAGCACGTGGCCGCGATGCTGCAGCAGCGCGTTCATGGGAACGACGAAGAATCCGGCGAGCGCACCGATCACGATCAGCATCAGGTAGACCGCCGGCAGCCAGGTGATCCAGATGAGCGGGATCATGAGCACCCCCATCGCGACGCCAACGGGGAGCACCCGCACCGCACGCCGGAGCGGAATGAAGCGCGCGGCGGCGACCGCGCCGATGGCGACCCCGATCGCGGAGATCCCCACCAGGATGGCCCCCTTGTCGAGCGGCATCTTCAGGCTCTTCTCCGCCCACTTCAGCACGATGAACTGAAGCGTGGCGCCAGCCCCCCAGAAAAGAGTGGTGACGGCGAGCGAGATCTGGCCGAGCTTGTCGCGCCACAGCGTGAGGAAGCAGCGCGAGAAATCGGAGAGAAGCCGCACGGGGTTGCGCTCCTGGTGCCGGTAGCGCGCCCCGGTGTCGGGAATGGCGAGGTTGAAGAGCGCGGCGATCACATAGACACCCGCGATCACCACGATCGCGGCTTCCGGCGCGGTGTTGATGCTCGTGTCGATGAACGGGAAGTCGACGCTGAGGAGCATGGTCGACAACGCCGGGCCGATCAGCATGCCGCCGAAAAGCGTTCCGAGAACGATGGAGGCCACGGTCAACCCCTCGATCCATCCGTTCGCGATCACCAGCTGCTCGGGCGGCAGCAGCTCGGTGAGGATCCCGTACTTGGCTGGCGAATACGCAGACGCGCCGACGCCCACGACCGCGTACGCGAGGAGCACCAGCCAGTAGCCCGGAAGGTTCGCGAGGCTCAGGAACTCGTTGAAGAGAATGAGCGAGCACCCGAGGACCTTGATCGTATTGGTGATGAACATCACCCGGCCCTTGGGCATCGAGTCGGCGAACGCCCCGACCAGGAACGCAAGGACGACGTACGCGATGGTGAAGAAGAACTTGAGCAGCGGCGTGAGCCAAGGCGGCCCGTCGAGCATGCCGAGCATTGCGATCGCCGCGATGAGCAGGGCGTTGTCGGCGAGCGAGGAGAAGAACTGCGCCGCCATGATGATGTAGAACCCGCGCTTCATGGCGCTGACTTATAGCACGGCAAAGGGTCTCCCGAATCGGAGACTTGCCCTACGGCCAGGGGCAGGGTGCGCCTAGGCGACGGCGGTATGCGAGGCCCACCAGTCGCGGAAGCTCTTCTCGGTGAGCGGACGTGCGATGAGGAATCCCTGGGCGTAGTCGCATCCCAGGCGCTGCAGCTCGTCGAGCACCGCGGGGCTTTCCACGCCCTCGGCGACCGCGGCGAATTCGAAATGATGAGCAAGGTCGATCGCCGAGCGCACCAGCGCGCGGTCGCCGCGGTCGCCGATGAGCCCGGCGATATAGGGGCGGTCGATCTTGATCTCGTCGATGGGGAGCTTGCGCAGCTCCGCGAGCGACGAATATCCGCTGCCGAAGTCGTCGATGGAAATGCGCACGCCCACCGCCTTCAGGCGGGTGAGGACGGCGTTCGAGCGCTCGGCCTCCGAGATGACGGAGCTCTCCGGGATCTCGAGCGTCAACTTTTCCGGGGACGTGCCCCAGGTCTTGACGCTCTGCTCGACCACCGAGGGCAGCTCGCGGTCCGAGAGCGTGCCCGGCGAGATGTTCACCGCGAAGCGCGGCTCGCGAACCGACTTCTGTCGCCACACCGAGGCTTCCCGCAAGACCGCGTTCAGCACCCAGAAGGTGAGCGTGCCGATGAGCCCGGTGCGCTCGGCGATGCCGACGATGCTGGTCGGGGCGACATCGCCGGCCTGCGGGTGGCGCCAGCGGATCAGCGCTTCGGCCCCCATCGGACGCCCGCTGCTCAGGTCGATGACCGGCTGGTAATGCAGCTCGAGCTCGTTCGCGCGGATGGCGCGCTCGAGGTCGAGGTCGAGGCCGCGGTACACCTCGCTCTCCACCGCGTCGTCACCCTGGAAAACGTGATAACCCTCTTCGCGTGTCGCCGCGATGTGGCGCGACACGTCGGCGGCCATGAGCAGGCCCGCGGGATCGAATCCATGATCGGGAAGGTTGGCGATGCCCACGCAGGGCCGCAACACCGCGGAGCCGCCTTCAAAGGTGATCGGCCGGTCGAGCGCGCGCAGCAGCTTCACCGCGGCGAGGACCGCCTGGCTCGGATGCGACAGGCGCGGGAGCACGAGGCACACCTGCTCGTCGCTGATGGGCGCGATGCGATCGTCGGGGCGCAATGCCTTGCGCAAGCGGTCGACCACGAGCGACATCGTGGTGGCGGGCGCCGGGCCCTTCAGCAGCGCCTGCAAGCGGTCCACGCGCCGCAGCTCGAGGATCAGCACCGCGAGACGCCCGCCGGTCGAGCGCGCGATGGCGGTTTCGCGATCGAGGAATTTCAGCAGCGCTTCGCGCCCCCCGGCGTCGGGGGCATCGATCACCGTCGCGCCGGGCTCGGCGGGAGGGCTCGCGCTCATGCGAGATAGAAGTCGCGCAGGTCGAGGCCGTAGGCGCCCGCCGGCAGTCCACGCTTGATGTACGCAGGCTCGTCGCCGCCGAGCTTCGGGTCGTAGAGCAGGTCGACCATCGTCGGATGCGGCGCCGGCGTCTTGTCGGGGCCGGTGACGATGAGCACGCGCGGCTTCAAGCGCCGCACCTTGTTGTGCGCCACCACGACCGCGACTTCGCCCGTGGACAGCTCGATCAGCGAGCCGACGGGAAACACGCCGACCGAAGAAACGAATTGCTGGACCAGCGCCTCTTGGAAGAGCTCGCCGCCCCAGCTCGTGAGGCTGCGCAGCGCTTCGTACGAAGAAACCGCATCGGCATAGGGTCGCCGCTTGATCAGCGCCGCGAAGCAGTCGGTAATGCCGGCCATGCGTCCGTAAATCGAGATCTCGTCTCCCTGGATTCCCTTCGGGTACCCCGAGCCGTTGAGGCGCTCGTGGTGCTGCCCGATGGCTTCGAGCACCTGCTCGTCGAAGTTGGGCGTCATCGCGAGGATGTCGAGACTGTGGTCGACGTGCTTCTTCGCGATCGCGAACTCGTCCTCGCTCAACTTGCCCTGCTTCTCGAGCAGTTCCTTGGGCAGGCGGATCTTGCCGATGTCGAGGAGCAGGCCGATCTGCGCGAGCATCGCGAGCTGCTCCTTCGGAAAGCCGAGATGGCGGCCGAACGAGGTGAGATAGACGGAGACCTGCAGGCCATGACCGTAGGTACTGGCGTCCTGCTCGCGCAGGCGCGCGACCCACATGAGGGCATCCGGGTTGCGAACGATGCTCTCGACCATGTCCACGACGATTTCGTCGACGCGCTCCACCTCGAACGGGCGGCCGAGGCGAATGTCCTCGACCAGCTTGTCGAGGAGATCGGAAGCCTGGGCGACCGCGGCGCGCGCACGCGGCACTTCCTGCTCGACGCTGACCTCGTCGCGATAGGTCTGCGCGGTGATGCCCGGCGGCAGGAGCGCGGTGCGCGCCTGGAACTCCTCCTTCGTTTCGCGCGGCGGCTCGATCTTCGCCAGCTGCGCGGCGCTCGCGCGCTTGCCCTTGCCGCGGAAAAATCCCATGAACCGCCCGAGGAGCCCGCCGCCTTCATCCCCCGATTCCGGCCCGCCGGCGCCGTCGATGGGTGCCGATTTCGCCGAGGCGATCGCGTCTTCGAGCCGCATCGCGCGCGGCGGCTTGGCCGCCGTCTGCAGCAGGGGATCTTCGATCGCGACCGCGGCCGTCCCGTTCTTCGCCGGCTGCGTTTCGGTGCTTCGCCGCGGAAACGGCTTTCGCTGTGGGCCTTGCACGTCGATCAGTGGAGCGGGGGCGAATTCCTTCCCCGTCGAGCGCGCGCGATCGATGATCACGTAGTCGCAGTGGCTGCGAAGCTCGGCGATCTGGCGCTCGTCCTCGATGACGAAGCCCTGCAGCAGAAAGGGCGTGTCGACCCACGGACGATCCAGGTCGGCGACGAACATGCCGAGCTTGAGCTCTGTGGTGGAAACCTTGGTGGTCATCGCATAGCGGGGGTTGCGGCCACCGCCATTCTACGGCGAAACCCGAAATTGGCTCGGAGACCCGGGAGCCCTACGCGAGAAACCCCAGGTCGCTCGACGCAAACCGGCCGAGGTTCGGGAAGATCGCGGCAAGTCCCGAGGGGTCCACGCCGAACCAGCGGGCCAGCGTCGCACCGTATTGGTCCACGGACGTCGTGGGAATCCAGCGGCCTTCGCGCTCCGCGTCGTCGGGGCCGCCGAGCGCGAGGAGCGGGTAGCGCCCGTACAAGTCGCCGCCGCGCACCGCACCGCCGAGGATCAGGTGATGGTTGCCCCACGCATGGTCCGTGCCCGCGCCCGACGCCGGCTGGAAGGTGCGCCCGAAGTCCGAGAGCGTGAAAGCCGTCACCTGGTTCGCCACGCCGAGCTGGACGGTCGCGCCGTGGAAAGCGGCGAGGGCGGGCGAAAGTTGGCCGAGCAACGTCGTGAGCGTCGCGAGCTCGTTGTTATGGGTGTCGAATCCGCCGAGCGAGACGAAGAACACCTGGCGGCGCGCCCCGGTTTGCGCGCGCGCCTCGATGAGCTTCGCAACCTGCAGCAGCTGCTGCGCGATCGAGGAGGTGAGCCCCGCGAAGAGCGGCTGGATCGTCGAAGTTGTCGACGAGAGAATCGGATTCACGATCGACGAGAGCGCAATGGCCTGCGAGGTGATGTCGCCGGCCGCCTTCACGTAGGCATTGCCGCCATCGGCCGCGAGGATCGATTGCAGCGCGTTCAATCGGGCGGTGGCCGCCGCCCCGCTGCCGAATCCCGCCAGCGTCAACCCGCCGGTGGCGGGCAGCGCGAGCGGACTCGAGGCGTTGCCCGCAATGAAGACGTTTGCGCCGGCGATCGAGGTGACGACCGGAAAGCCGGCGTTCTGCGCGGCCACCTGGTCGGCGATGCGCCCACCCCAGCCGCTGCGGCTCGGCCCCGACGAGACCGAGGACTGCCATTGGTTCTGCTGGTCGGCGTGCGAGAAGAGGTTGTCGGGTCGCTTCTGGGTGTAGTCGCTCTTCGTCGTCGGCTCGTTCAGCGGTCCGACGTTGGCGAGGATCGCGAGCTTCTTCTGCGCGAAGAGCGGATGGATCTCGCTCAACTCGGGGTGCAGCCCGAATGGGGTCGAGAGGCTCGCCGGCTGCACGGCCAGCAACTCCGCTTGCGCCACGTTCACGCCCGAGGCCGTGGGGCGCACCGCGGCGTATTGCGCGTATCCGGCGGCGTCGTACGGAATGACGACGCTGTTGCCGTCCATGCCGCCATAGAGAAAAACGCAGACCAGCGCCTTGTAGTCGCTTGCCGGCGCCGATTGCGCTCGCGCGCCCGCCGCCAGCCCGAGCAGCGACAGCGGCGCGAGCCGCGTGGTGAGGCCGCCGGCGGTGAGGGCGCCCGCTCGGTGGAGGAAATCGCGGCGCCGAGTCCTCATCGCTGCACCTGGAATTGCGGCGAGGTCACGACGAGATAGGCGGCGGTGCGCGCGCGGTTGAGCGTGTCGCTCGCCGGCACGGCGTTGACGGCGCTGATAATAGCGTCGCGCACTTTGGCACTCATGGTGCTCGCGAGGAGGTACCGATCGAAGCGGTTGACGAGCGCGGCGGCGTCGGCTGCCACCGCCTGGTAGGGGCCGAGCTCGATGGCGGTGCCGGTCGCGCCGTAGACGGTCGCGTCGGGCGCGATGCGGGTCGAGAACAGCAGCGAATTGGCGAAGTTGGCGCGGTTGATCGCGGTGGTCGAGGTCTGCACGCCGAACTCGGGCCCGAGGAGCTGCGTGCCGGGCGCGATGTAGTCCGGAGGATAGAAGTTGAACACCGACGGCGAATAGAACACGAACTGCCCGAGCGGACTGGACTGCGCGCGCAGGAATACGCCGTCGCTCGACGCGTTGAGCGCGCGCGCGATGCCGGTCATGAACAGAACGGGCTCGGTGAGCTTGCCGAATGCCGGATCGATCTTGCGCGCCCCGCGCGCTTCCGGATCCAGCAGGATCGCGCGCACCACGGCGCCCAGATCGCCGCGCTGTCCGGCGCCGTTGTTGTTGAACATCGATGTCACCCGACTCACATAGCCCGGCGATGGATTGCTGGTGACCAGCTTCTGGATGAGCTGCCTGCCGATGAACGGGCCTACGTTCGGATGCGAGAAGATGTTCTGGTGCGCGAACGCGAGGTCCTGGTCCATGGGCAGGCTCGCCGCGGCGGTGACGCCCCGCAGCAGGAACTTCGCGCCGAAATCGTGCGTGGCATTGACCCCGACGAGGTTTCCCGCGTAGTTGCGCGGGTTGTTGTTGCGCGGGTTCACGCCGTCCGTGGCCGGGTAGGTCCAGCCGGTGAACACGTGCGCGAAGCCCTCGATCTCGTCCTGGTCGTAGGTCGCGATGGGCTTGCCCGAGCCATCGAGCTGGTGCGTGCCGTCGGGATTGAGCAGGTAGAGGCCCACCGAGAAAAGCTGCAGGATTTCGCGCGCGTAATTCTCGTTGGGCTCGGTGCCGCTCGCAGGATTGGCCTTGTTGTTGTTGGCCATGTCGAGGTAATCGCCCATGACCGGCGAAAGCGTGACCGCGAGGAGCAGGTCATAGAAGTTGCCGAGCGCCCGGTCCCGCAGGATCTGCTGGTAGTTGCGCATCGCGTAGTTGCGCGCGTTGTCGACGCCCGAAGTCACCATGATCTGCGACAGCGCGAATGCCACCCGCGCGCGCAGCTGGTCGGGTTGCGCGAGCGCGTCGCGGAAGAACTGGAGCTGGAGCGGGAAAAGGGTGTAGTTGTCGCGCGCGCAGAAGCTGTCGGGACGAAGCGGTTGCGTGCGATCGTCCTCGCAAGTCGCGGGACGATTCGCCGCCACCCAGGGATAGTCCGGATAGGCGCTCGCGCGCATCGCCAACTGCTCGGCGATCCAGGCCTGGGCGCCCATGCCTGCGGCACGCTGCGTCTCGCTCTCGGTCGCTCCGAAGGTCGCCTGTCGCAGGAGCCTCATGGCGTCGGCTTCGATATCCGCGCTCGATAGCGGGGCGCACATCACCGCGGCCTCCGGGGTGAAGCCCGGGGTGTTGCGCCATGCCGTGTAGTCGACCGTGAACCGATGGTTCGTGGCGCCGCCGTTGACGCTTCGGTAGACCGCCGTGGTTCCCGCTGGGCAGATGCCGCCCGGCGCGGCCGCGAGGTAGAACGCAATCCCCTGGTAGATCCGGATTTCCGCGCTCGTGGATGCCGCGCAAGCGTCGGCGCTGGGCGTGTAAAGGCGCGAGCTCGAGGCGGGTGCATAGAGGCGGCAGACCGGCGTGAGGCCGGGCGCGTCGCCCGCATGGGCCCAGACTCCGAATTGGCCGCCGGTTCGCACCCACCCGGGGCCTTGCTGGCCGCCGTCGATCGAGGCGACCTCCGCCTGGTTTGCGGCGATGAGGTAATGGCCGAGCGTGGCGTTGAAGTACTCGACCGCCACGCCCGTGGGCTCGGCTGCGCGCGGCGGGGCGGCCGCCAGGAGCAGCAGGACGAGCACGGCATGACCGCGGAACCGCAACATTGCCCCTTGACCCCCCACCGCTATAATTTGCACCGCCATTGTCGTCCCGGACCGCACAGTCGCGCCAATGGTCCCGTAGTAACGATTTGTAAGGCTTCCCGGATGACCGCGCTGTGACGCCGGTCACAATCCCATGCGCAGAATCCTCGACGGCATCCGCGTCCTCGACCTCACCCGCGTCCTCGCCGGCCCGTGGGCGACGCAAATCCTCGCCGATCTCGGGGCGGAGGTGATCAAGGTCGAGCGCCCGGGCCGCGGCGACGACACGCGCCAGTGGGGGCCGCCATTCCTGAATGACCGCCACGGCCGTGAGACCAGCGACTCGGCCTACTTCCTCGGCTGCAACCGCGGCAAGAAATCGATCACGCTCGATATCGCGGCGCCCGAAGGCCGGGCGATCGCGAAATCGCTCGCGCTGCGCTGCGACGTGCTCGTCGAGAACTTCAAGGTTGGCGACCTCGCGCGCCATGGCCTCGACTATGCGACGCTCGCGGCCGAGCATCCGGGGCTCGTCTATTGCTCGATCACCGGCTTCGGCCAGGACGGGCCGTATCGCGATCGCCCCGGCTACGACTTCATGATCCAGGGACTGGGCGGCCTCATGAGCGTCACCGGCGAGCGCGACGGGCTGCCCGGCGGCGGTCCGCAGAAGGTCGGGGTGGCGGTCTCGGATCTTTTCACCGGCATGTATTCGACCTCGGCGATCCTCGCCGCGCTGTTTCACCGCGGCCGCACCGGCGAGGGCCAGCGCATCGACATGGCGCTGCTCGACGTGCAGGTGGCGATGCTCGCGAATCTCAGCTCGGCGTACCTGTGCTCAGGTGAAATTCCGCAGCGAATGGGCAACGCGCACCAGGCGATCGTTCCATACCACGTCTTCCGCGCCGCCGACGCGTTCCTCATCGTCGCGGTCGGCAACGACGCTCAGTTCGCGCGCTTCTGCGAAGTGATCGGCGAGCCGGGGTTGGCCAGCGACGCGCGCTTCGCGACGAATCCAGCGCGCGTTCGCCATCGCGCGCAGCTCGTGGACCTGATCGCCGCGTGCCTGCGGCTCGGCCCGGCGCACGAGTGGCTCGCCGCGCTGGGGCGGGCAGGCGTACCCTGCGGGCCGATCAACGACCTCGCGCAGGTCTTCGCCGATCCGCAGGTGCGCCATCGGGGCATGGAAGTCCGCGCCCCGCATCCACTCGCCGGGGAGGTGCGCATGGTCGCCAATCCCATCAAGTTTTCCGCCACGCCGGTCCCGCACGACCGCGCGCCGCCGCTTCTCGGCGAGCACACCGAAGAGGTCCTGCGCGACCTCCTGGCCATCGACGACATCCGCATCGCGGCGCTGCGCGAAAGAGGAGTGCTGTGATGGACGAGCTGCGCGACGACGTCGCTACCGCGAATCGCATCCTGGAGCGAACGGGGCTTGCGCACGCCTTCGGGCACGCGAGCGCGCGCATCCCCGGGACCAACACGTTCCTGCTGCCGACGCGGCGCAGCCCCGGCCTCGCTCGTGCCGAGGATCTTCTCGTGATCGACACCGAGGGCCGGATCGTCGAGGGCGATGGCGAGCCCAACAGCGAGTTCTGGATCCATGCGCGCGTCTACGCGGCGCGCGCCGACGTCGGCGGCGTGGTGCACGCGCATCCGAGCGCCTGCATCTGCCTCACGCAGATCGGCGAGCCGCATCGCATCGTTCACAACCAGGGCGGCATCTTCGCCGACGGCGTGCCCGAATACGCGGCGATCGGCCTCATCCGCTCGCGCGAGCTCGGTGAGCACCTCGCCCGCGTTCTCGCGAACGGCAACGCGGTGATGATGCGCGCCCATGGAATCACCACGGCCTTCCAGGATGTGCGCGCCGCGACGGTCGCGGCGTGCTACCTCGAGGAGAGTGCTGCGCTGCAGCTGCGCATGCTGGGCGCGGCCGGCGGCGACGCGTCGCGCATCCGCGCCCTCACGCGCGAAGAGGCGCTGCCGCTGCGCGACCAGATCGGGACGAGCGTGGCGAAAAGGGCCTGGGAATACTTCGCCGCGGTCGCCGCCCGGCTGCCCCTCGGTGGAGGCCATGATTTCAAGTGAAATCAATCCTTTTCAACCACTTGCCGCCTCGGTAGACTGGAGCGAGAGGAGGAGTCCCTATTGAAGGCAACGGATATCGGCCACCCCGATTACTTCCACAAGGTGGTTGACTGCCAGTGGGCCTGCCCGGCGCACACGCCGGTGCCCGAGTACATCCGCATGATCGCGCAGGGTCGCTACGGCGACGCCTACATGGTCAACTGGAAATCGAACGTCTTCCCGGGGATTCTAGGGCGCACCTGCGACCGTCCCTGTGAGCCCGCGTGCCGCAGGGGAAGAGTCGAGGAAAACCAGGGCGAGAAACCCGAACCGGTCGCCATCTGCCGCCTGAAACGCGTCGCGGCCGACTACAAGGAAGACATTCGCGGCCGCCTGCCCAAGCCGGCCGCGCGCAAGAACGGCAAGCGTATCGCTTGCGTGGGCGCCGGACCCGCTTCGCTCACCGTGGCGCGCGACCTCGCGCCCCTCGGCTACCACGTCACCCTGTTCGATTCCGACCGCCTCTCGGGGGGCATGATCCGCTCCCAGATCCCGCGCTTTCGGCTGCCCGAGAGCGTGATCGACGAGGAGGTCGGATACATCCTCGGCCTGGGCGTCGATTTTCGCGGCGGGCAGCGCATCGATTCGCTCAAGCGGCTCCTCGGCGAAGGCTACGACGCGGTCTTCATCGGTTCCGGAGCGCCGCGGGGACGCGACCTCGACATCCCTGGTCGCAAGGAAGCCGCCGCCAACATCCACATCGGCATCGACTGGCTCTCCTCGGTGTCGTTCGGTCACATCACGAAGATCGGCCGGCGCGTGATCGTGCTCGGCGGCGGCAACACCGCCATGGATTGCTGCCGCTCCTCGCGCCGCCTCGGCGGCGACGAGGTGAAGGTGATCGTGCGCTCGGGCTTCGAGGAGATGAAGGCGAGCCCGTGGGAGAAGGAGGACGCGATGCACGAAGGCATCCCGATCCTCAACTATCTCGTGCCCAAGTCCTTCCTGCACGACCGGGGCAAGCTCACCGGGGTGCTCTTCGAAAAGGTAAAGGCGATTTATTCTGATTCCGAAAGGAACCCCGGGGACGACAAGGGCCGGCGCAAGCTCGTGGCGACGGGCGAACCCGACCAGGCGGTCGAATGTGATGACGTGCTCGTGGCGGTCGGCCAGGAGAACGCCTTCCCGTGGATCGAGCGCGACGTCGGCGTGGACTTCGACGAGTGGGGCATGCCGGTTATCGATCCGCTGACGTTGCAATCGACCCGGCGCGACGTCTTCTTCGGCGGCGACTCCGCGCTCGGGCCCAAGAACATCATCTGGGCGGTCGCCCACGGCCACGAGGCCGCGATCTCCATCGATCGCATCTGCCACGGCGAGGACGTGAGAGAGCGGCCTGCGCCGCACGTGAACCTGATATCGCAGAAGATGGGCATCCACGAGTGGAGCTACGACAACCAGATCGCCGGCGACGCGCGCTTCAAGGTCCCCCTGAAGGACCTCGCGATCTCGCTGAAGGACATCCGCCAGGAAGTCGAGCTCGGCTTCGATCCGCAGCTTGCGTGGAAGGAGGCGCAACGCTGCCTCAACTGCGACGTGCAGACCGTCTTCGCGCCGAAGCTGTGCATCGAATGCGATGCCTGCGTCGACATCTGCCCGATGGACTGCATCACCTTCACATCCGACGGCGAGGAGAAAGAGCTGCGCGCGCGCCTGAACGCGCCGGCGATGGATCTCACCCAGGCGCTCTATGTCGCCGGCGGGCTCAAGACGGGTCGCATCATGGCGAAGGACGAGGACGTCTGCCTGCATTGCGGCTTGTGCGCCGAGCGCTGCCCGACCGGCGCGTGGGATATGCAGAAGTTCCTCCTCGAGCCACCGTCGGCGGGACCGGACTGCCGCAAGCACGCGTCGGCGACGAAACCGGTGCCGCTCACCGCCTGAAGGCGATGCCTCGCGCGAATCGATCGAACGCCGAAGCGCGGCTTGTCGCGCTGGGCGAAGATCTGCGCGTCGCGCATGCGGCTGCCGCTTTCGAGACGCTCGCCGCCGCTGCTAATGGCGGCATCGTCGCCATCGACGCCTCGCAAGTCGCGCGCGTGGACGCCGCGGGGCTGCAGGCGCTCGTCGCGGGCCTCGCGCGCCTGCGGGCGGCCGGCATCCAATGGCGCTGGCAAGAGGTCTCGGCAACGCTTTCCACCGCCGTCGGCCTCGCCGGCCTCGGCGCCGCGCTCGCACTGAAATGATCCGGGATCTGCTCGCCCTCGTTCGCATCTACCGCGACAAGCTGTTCCTGATCTTCCTGATCCTCGCGATGCCCTGGGCGTGGGCATTCTTCTGGGTCCCGTGGTGGGTGAATGCCATCTGCGTCGCCATGGTCCCGGTCGCCGCGATGCTGCTCATCTTCCACGTGCTGCCGCCTCCTCCCGCGGCGCGGCGGGCCGAGGACGATCCCCTTGGGGTGCCCGATGCGCAGATCCGCAAGATGCGCAAGATGTCGCTCGGCGTTCACACCCTGCTCGGGCGCTGGTCGCACGTCTCCGACCAATCGCGCGCCAGCATCGAGGAGGTGCAGACGCACGTCGACGAGGTGATCCAGATCTCGGAAACCTCGGTCGTCGAGATCGGCGAGAAATTCGTCGCGGTGACGCGCAAGACGCGTCGCCAGGTCGAGCACGCGCTGGCGCTCCTCGAGCACACCCAGACCGGCGGCGGAGCCCGCCGCGAGAGCCGGCCGCTTCCCGAGCTCGTCGCCGCCTACGGCCAGATCCTCGACCAGGTCACCGCCAACGTCGAGAAGGTGACCGAAACCGCGGAAGAGCTCGAGCGCCGCCACGAATCGGTGCGCGAGGACTTCAAGCACGTCGACACGCTGCTCGACCAACTCTCCACGCACGACAGCCAGATCGGGATGCTGGCGCTCAACTCGTCGGTCTCCGCCACCTCGGCGAACGACGTCGTTTCGGTGAACGACCAGATCCGCACGCTCAGCCTGGAATGCAAGGCGCACACGCGCGACATCCGCCGCACGCTCGAGCAGGTCCGCAACCAGCACCAGCAGACGCACGGCGCAGTGCGCCAGGCCGTGCAGCAGGCGCGCGAGGCGGCGCAATTCGCCGGCGTGGAGGGCGAGAAGCTTGGCCGCGAGATGCTCTTCAACAGCCAGGAGGTCTCGGAGACGCTCTCGCAGATCGGCGCGCTCGGCAACGAGATCCAGAAGGACATCAACGACATCATCGTCGCGCTCCAATTCCAGGACATCACGCAGCAGAAGCTGCAGCGGCTCAAGAATCCGCTGTTGACCGACCTCCTCGGGTCGCTGCGCGTGATCTTCGACGAGACCCGCGTGCTGTCGAACAAGCTGCAGGGCAGTGGGCTGGTCGAAGGCGGGGCCGCATCGCGCCAGGCGCCCGCCGGCGACAGTGCGCAAGGCGCGGCGGACGCTCCCGTCCCCGCCAACGAGGAAAAGCCGTCGCCGCAAGGACCCCGCCGCAAGGGTGACGAAGCGGTCGAGATCTTCTAGAGGAGAACAACGATGGCACGCATCCTGGTTGTCGACGATTCCACCACCATGCGCCAGATGGTGAGCTTCACCCTGGTCGACGCGGGGCACGATGTGGTCGAGGCCGAGGATGGCGCCAAGGCGCTCAACACCGCGCGCGGCAAGAAATTCGACCTGGTGATCACCGACGTGAACATGCCGGGGATGAACGGCATCGACCTGGTGAAGTGCCTGCGCGACCTGCCGGAGTTCAAGTTCACGCCGATCCTGGTCCTCACCACCGAATCGGCGCAGGACGTAAAGAGCCGCGGCCGCGATGCCGGCGCCACGGGGTGGATCGTGAAGCCCTTCAGCCCCGATGTCCTGCTCGCCACGCTGAAGAAGGTGCTGGACTGAACTGATGTCGATCGACCTCACGCGCTTCCACGAGAGCTTCTTCATCGAGAGCCTCGAGGGACTCGACGCGACCGAGGCGCACGTGCTCGCACTCGAGCGCGGCGAGGCGGCGGATTTTCGTGGTCGCGAAGCGCCGGCAGATTTTGATGACCAGCTGAACGCCGTCTTTCGCGGCTTCCATTCGATCAAGGGGGCCGCGGGAAGCCTCGGGTTCGACGCCATCGCCAAATTCACCCACCACGTCGAGGAATTCCTCGACCACTGGCGAAAGGGCGCGGCGGCGGTGGACCGCGCCGGCCTCGACACGATCCTCGCCTGCATCGACCATGCGCGGGCACTCGTGCGTTCGGCGCGTGAGGGTGGCGCCGAGGGCGCCGAACGCTCCGCGGAGCTGATCCGCCAGCTCGCACAGCGGGCACGCGCCGGGCGCGCGAAAGAACGCGCGGCTGCCACGCCCGCGAAATCCACGTATCGCATCCGCTTCGAGCCCGGACCCGAATCCTTCCGGCGCGGCAACGATCCGCTGCGCCTGTTGCGCGTGCTCGGGGACCTTGGCGACCTGAGCGTCGTGGCCGATCTCGCGAAGCTGCCCGCCGATGAAACGTTCGATGCCGAGCGCTGCTATCTCGCGTGGAACCTGGAGCTCTTGACCGCGGCCACGCCCGAGCAGGTCGACGAGGTCTTCGCCTGGGTTCGCGACGAGGGGCAGGTCACGATCGAGGCGCCGGCGCGGCCTGCCGCGCCCGACAAGCGACGCAGCAGCGACCGGCGCCAGTTGCAGCGCCGCGTGGGCCCCCGCCGCGCCGAAGAGCCCGAGATCGCGGAGGAGCTGCGCACCGACCGCCTGCACGTGAGCCGCGACAAGGTCGACGAGCTCATCAACTTGGTGGGCGAGCTCGTGATCACCAAGACCATGATGAAGCAAGTCGTGCAATCGCTCGACGCGGCCGGCCTCCAGCGCCTGGAGCCCGTGCTCGCGCAGTTCGAGCGCAACACGCGCGACCTGCAGGCGGGCGTGATGGGCATCCGCATGCTGCCGATGAGCCATGCCTTCGGACGCTTCGCGCGCCTGGTCCGCGACACGAGCCAGCGCCTCGGCAAGGAGGTGCGCCTCGAAACGAGCGGGGGGGAGAGCGAGCTCGACAAGTCGATGATCGAGAAGCTCGTCGATCCGCTCACGCATCTGGTGCGCAACGCGCTCGACCATGGCGTCGAGCCGCCGGCCGAGCGCCGCGACCGGGGAAAGCCCGAAACCGCGGTCCTCAACCTGCACGCCCAGCACCGCGGGGGCCACATCGAGATCCGCGTAAGCGACGACGGGCGAGGCGTCGATCCCGAGCGGGTGGAAGCGCGCGCGCGCGAAGCGGGCCTCGTTCGCGAGGGCGAGCCCATCACGCTCGAGCGCGCCACGGAGCTCATCTTCGAGCCGGGGCTGTCGACCGCTACCGAGGTGAGCGACATTTCAGGACGCGGCGTGGGCCTCGACGTCGTGCGCAAGAACATCCTCGCGCTCAACGGCAACCTCACGGTGGAGACGTGGCCGGGCCGCGGGACGACCTTCGTGATCCGCCTGCCGCTCACGCTCGCGATCATCGACGGCATGCTGGTGACGGTCGGCAAGGACGCTTACATCGTGCCGCTTACCTACATCGTCGAGTGCCTGCAGCCGGAGGCCGCGAAGCTCAAGAGCATCGCCGGGCGTGGCATGCTGGTCGAGGTGCGCGGCGAGTACCTGCCGCTGCTCGAACTCGGACGGATCACGTCCAGCGCGGCCGCACCCTACGAACAGGGACTGCTGATGGTCCTCGAAGCGGAGGGCAACCAGGTGGTGCTGCTGGTCGACGCGTTGGTCGGGCAGGAGCAGGTCGTGATCAAGAGCCTCGAAGCCAATTACCGCAAGGTGCCCTACATCGCCGGGGCCACGATCCTCGGCGAGGGCCGCGTCGTGCTGATCCTCGACGTGGCGAGCCTCGTGCGCGCGGCGCGCGAATGAACATCCGAAGGAGTCAAGTATGAAAGCCCTATTCAATCCCCTGATCGCGCTCCTCATGCACCAGCGCAACAAGGTGAAGATGCCGATGGCGGGAGTCCTCTTCACGATCCCCGTCGCGATCCTGGTGTACGCGCATCCGCCCGCCTGGTCCTCGACCATGGGCATCGCCCTCATCGCCTCCTTCGCCTTCGCCTGGTACTACATCGGTGCGCTGTACTTCACCTCGGACATCTCCTGGGCGGTGATCCACAAGTTGGCCAAGCGGCTGAGCGAACACGATCTCAGGCGCGACCCGGAAATGGCCGACGGCAAGGCGCGCCAATTCGGCACCGGGCAGTTCGGGCAGCTCTACCTGGCGCTCCACGGCACGCAGGAGAGCCTGCGCGAGCTGGTCACGGAAGCGCACCACAGCGCCGACGCGGCGCGCACCGCCGCAGACGAGCTCGCGGCAGGCAACGTGAACCTCTCGCAGCGCACCGAGCAGCAGGCGTCCACGCTCGAGGAAACCGCCTCCGGCATGGAGGAACTCGCCGCGACCGTCAAGCAGAACGCGGACAACTGCAAGCTCGCGGCCGAATCCGCAAGCAACGCGACCAGTATCGCGAAGAAGGGCGCGCAGCTCGTGCACCGCATCGTCGCCAACATGGAGCTCATCGACCGCAGCTCGAACAAGATCAAGGACATCATCAGCGTGATCGAGTCGATCGCGTTCCAGACCAACATCCTCGCCCTCAACGCCGCGGTCGAGGCGGCGCGCGCGGGCGAGCAGGGTCGAGGTTTCGCGGTCGTGGCGGGCGAGGTGCGCAACCTCGCGCAACGCAGCGCCGACGCCGCCAAGGAGATCAAGGGACTCATCGGCGAGTCGGCGGCGAGCGTCGACACCGGCGCCAAGCTCGTCCAGGACGCCGGCCACATCATCAACGACGTCGTGGTGAGCGTGGAGCAGGTGAACGAGCTGATTCGCGAAATCGCAGTCGCCTCGCGCGAGCAGAACGCGGGAGTCGAGGAAATGAACCGGGCGCTGATGCAGCTCGAGAGCGTGACGCAGCAGAACGCGGCGCTGGTCGAGGAAGCGGCCGCCTCGGCCCTCACGTTCAAGGAGGAGGCGGGCACGCTCTTCCACCTGGTGAGCCGCTTCCGGCTCGAGGAGGACCTTGCGCGGCCCCGCCACGATCCGGACGCCGGAGCGCGCCAGGCGCCGTTGCCGCCCACCAACGCGCCGCGCGAATTGCCCCAACCGAAGAAACGCGCAACCGCGTCGGCGACCGAAGACGAGTGGCAGGAATTCTGAGACTTCCCATGATCGGGCCGACCGCCGACCGCCAGTCCCAGCGCGAGCTGCTCACCTTCACGCTCGGCCCGGAGCATTACGCGATCGACATCCTCAAGGTGCAGGAGATTCGCGGCTACGAAACGCCGACGCGCATCGCCAACACGCCCGAATTCATCAAGGGCGTGATGAACCTGCGCGGGCACATCGTTCCGATCGTGGACCTGCGGCTCAAGCTCGCCATCGGCGAGGCCCGCTACGACGCGAGCACCGTCGTCATCATCCTCAATATTCTCAAGCGCGTCGTGGGCGTGGTCGTCGACGGCGTTTCGGACGTGGTCGCACTGCCGGCCGAGGCGATCAAGCCCGCGCCCGAATTCGGCGCCGCGCTCGACACGCGATACATCCTGGGGCTCGCCACCGTGGGCGAGCAGCTCCTCATCCTGGTCGACGTCGAGCGGCTCATGGGCAGCCAGGACATGGCGCTCGTCGACGAAGCGGCGGAAGCGGAGCCGAAAGCATGAGCGCTACCGTCGCCGCGGTGCGCGGCATGACGGTGGGGCGGAAGTTCCTGCTCATCGCGATCGTAAGCCTCGTGCCGCTCGCGCTTTCCACGGGCCTGTGGTTCCAGGAAATCCATGCGCGCCTCGACAAGCTCGAGGGCGAGCGCAGCGGCCTCATCGCGCACCGGGAGCTGCGGCGGCTCCTCGGCGCGATGGTGGATCACCGCGAAGCGGCAGTGCGCGCCGCGCTCGAGCCGGGCAAGGCCGCGGTGCCCACGACCCAGGCGGAGCAGGTTCGCGCGATGCTTTCTGAAGTCGATGCGGGGATGGCGCGAGGGGGCGGCGATGCCGAAGCGGCGAAGCTCGTCGCGGGGATGAGGGGATCGCTCGAATCCGTAACCCGCGCGGTGGCGAGCGGCGGCGCCGAGGAAGCCTGGCTCGATTACGGGGAAGGCGTCACGCGCCTGGTGTCGCTCATGGCGCACGTGACCAGTGCTTCAGGAATCGTCGTCGACAACGATCCGGCCACGTATTTCCTGGCGCGCATCGCGATCGAGCGCTCGCCCACGCTCATCGCGCGGCTCTCGGAGGCGCGCTCGCTCGGGCCGATCCTCATCAAACGCGGCATCGGGACAACGGTCCAGTCCGACCGCCTGCGCGCGATCGCCGTGCTCGCCCAAGCGGACCTGCAAGCGATCGGCGCGCATGCGCGCGACCTCGCGCGCGTGAGCCCCGGGATCGCCGAGCGCGCGAACCAGCCGATTCCGGAGATGATCGGTGCAGGCAATGCGTTCGTGCGCGGCATCGAGTCGCTCGCGCTGGTAGCCAAAGACAGCACGCGCGGATGGGAATGGGTTTACGAGTCCGACCAGTCGATCGCGAAGACCTTCGCGGCATACGATCGCCTGCACCTGGAGCTCATGGGCGTGCTCGACGCTCGCGTGGAAGATCTCAGTTCACGCCGCAACCTGCTGGTCGCGGTGAACCTCGGCGTCGTCGGCATCGCCGCGCTCTTCGCCTTCTTCCTGATGCGCTCGGTGCGCCAGTCGATCACCAATGCGCTCGACGTGGCGCATCGCGTAGCGGGCGGCGACCTCACCAAGGTGGCGGAAGTGCGCGGGTCGGACGAAACCGCGCGCCTCGTGCAATCGCTCAACCACATGACCCAGGGTCTCGCGCGCATGGTGGGCGAGGTGCGCCTCGCTTCCGAGACCATCGGCGATGACGTGCGCAGTCTTGCCGAAGGCAATCGCGACCTGTCGGCGCGCACCGAGAGCCAGGCAAGCGCCATCGAGGAGGCCGCGGCGAGCACCGAACAGCTCACGGCGAGCGTGCGCCAGAACCGCGACACCGCGAAGGAGACCAAGCGCATCGCCGGCCTCGCGGGCGACGCCACGAGCCGCGGAATCGAGGCGGCGACGCGCGTCGTCGACAACATGGAGTCGATTCGCACGAGCACCCAGCGCGTGGGTGAGATCGTCGGCATGATCGACAGCATCGCCTTCCAGACCAACATCCTCGCGCTCAACGCCGCGGTGGAAGCGGCGCGGGCGGGCGAGCACGGGCGCGGCTTCGCGGTCGTGGCGGCGGAGGTCCGCAACCTCGCGCGCCGCTGCGCCGACTCGGCGCGCGAGATCAAGGGA
>WNFL01190327.1_pt6 | contig 26054 bp, 24 predicted proteins | sample 5400361 | NCBI WGS metagenome assembly WNFL01 (sample SAMN13153351, study PRJNA577476) | soil metagenome | isolation source: 40 cm soil on Douglas fir-dominated hillslope | place: USA:California | collected 2013-09-17
TACTTTTTATCATATTTATTTACAGAGTATACACGAAGACCAGAGGACTTGCTTAATAGGAGATAGAAACAAATGCCAAGTAGAGTGAATCCACTTAATGCTAATCCTAGATTTACCCATTTTTGAGTGGTATAAGTAATTTCAATTGAATAAGATCCATCTCTTGGAAGTATAAAACTATTTAAGCTATTCTCAAATCTATTAGAATTAACTGCCTGAGAATTTATCCTTGCGACCCAATGAGAATCATATGAATCTGAAAAAACCAATCTGTCACCTTTCTTTGCATCCTTAATATTGATTGTATATTGTGTTGGATTTATCTCAATATAACTTACATTTATATTATTTTTCTTAACAGATTCTGAAATCCAAAAATGATCTTTTGAATTTTCAATTTTATAGACATGAATTTTCCCAAATCCAGACATTTCACGCAAATATGGCAATAAACTTACTGATAGATCAGTTTTTGTAAATAGACTCTGTGAGTATTTTCTATCTTTTAGAAAGATCTCCCCTTCACTATCATATGGAACTATTACGTACTTAATGCTTGAATCACGAAGCTCTGTGGGAATAACATCCTTGTGCATCATATCAATTACGCCAGATATACTCGCAACATGGAAGAAGTCATACGCATGAACTGTTGGGTGATTTTCAGAGAAAAACCCAAACCTGTGTGCTTTTGGAATCCATAGTGTCCTTGAGAAAGTTTTCTGAGAAGAAATATATTCTGCTAATCTTTTATATTCAGGTGGAATAGTATTAATTTTAAATGTTCCGTTCAATTCCCCAAACACCGCCGGCCTAATTAGAAATAGTAGATATATTATAAATGTATAAAGTATTATGTATTTTGTATTAAGTATATTATTAACACTCCTTAATACTTTATACTTGCTATTTAATACTATGTCGTGAATAGCAATCGAAATCTTATCTAACGAAAAAGGTATTAAAACTGAATAGCTAATAACAATGAGAAAGTACCACTTCGTGGGGTCGCGAAACATTATGAACCCAGGAACATGATCAAACATCCATAAATAAATAAACCCAAAAGGATCATTTGTCCCTTTTGCTAGAAATATACCAACTAAGCCAAGGATAACAAAGAATAATACTGGTAACTCGTCTCTCGTCATTGCGAAGGTCGAAACTTCGACCTGCGGCAATCTTAAGCTACTTCTCTTTTTCCCAATAAATAATAATGACCCAAAAGCCAGTATTGGCAGAAGCAAAAATTCTGGCCGCATGAAATGTATAAAGCCGAAAATATTTTCAGGCCAGTTAGGATGCAAAAGCCCAAGTGCATTTTCAAATTTTGCAAAACTAAAAAATTGTACTGCACCTTTTGACGTATATATCTCCCCAAATTGTTGAATTGCTTCTCCGTGCGTGATAAGAGTTGGCAAAAGCCAGAATGAATGAAGACTAGCAATGAGAATACCAGACAGAGGGAAAAGGAGAAGGTATTTTCTTATCTTTATCCTACTTAGTAAGGGGATTTCAAAAAGAAAACGTATTCCCAAAAGCCATAACAGAATATACCCAATCCGAATATCTAAGAGAAATACAAAGGCGAATGCAACGGAAAAAATAACCGTGCTCTTTATGGTCAATTTTCTTAAAAAATTTTCAAAAGCAATAATACTAAGAGGTGCTACAGCATAAGACAAGGCAATACCCATTTGTCCCCCACCTACAAGTAAAAGGGCATAGGTATTACCAACATATAGAAAGGGTGTCAGAAAATTAAAAAGCCCATTCTTAAAATACCACCTAGATAGGAAAAAGCTGGAAATTGTGGAAAAAATTAGATAGGGAAAAAGCCAAACAAATCTGATATATGCATCCCAGGTAAGAAAGTAGAAAGCTTTTAAAGTTGCTGTAGTCCATAATTCAATCCAAAGTGTTGGTAATATGTTACTCCCCATCCCAGCGCCATGAACATCCCACGTTGAGAGAAAAGAGATACCATGCATCATTTGAGGAAAATAATATGGCAAGTCTCCAGCAGAAATAGTCCCAGGAATTAACCAAGACTTAAATATGGTAAGAATTGCAAATGCTAAAAGTAGTGCGACAAGTATGAATTTCTTTTTCCCAAGCACACTTGTATTCTAGCAGATGTATCACTTTTTAAACGCAAACATTTTAGGGTAAATTTTTTTATAATAAAACTTTTGCCCAAGCGTATATGCATTGGCACTATAAGTTGCATAGTTTGCAGTAATTTTCTCTATTGCATGCGTTAAGTCTTTTACAGAATCATAGTCAATAATGACTCCTGCTCCAGATGCTTCAATTTCTTTTGCGAATTCAAGTATATTAGTAGTTATAACGGGAATTCCAAGACTAAGATATCGTTTTATCTTACCTGGATCACCATATTGAGAAACGTTACTTACATCTGATGTGTAAGTTGCAATACCAATTGCACATGTATTCAAAACACTGTTAAAAGAATCACCTTCTAAATATCCATAGAATCTTGACTGTATTTTTGACTTTCTTGCAACCTCTTTAAAATAATTCTCATCTGGACCAGAGCCAACTATTTCATATGCAATATGATCAAATTTCTTTAGCAGAGCTTTTTCATTCATAAAAACAATTTCAAGACCTTGGCTTTTTTTTAACACACCAATAAAACCCAACCTCAATGGTTTCGCCTTGTTAAATCCGCCTACTTTCTGGAGCTTGTCGGTACCTATTGGAATAATAAGATACTCTGAATTTTCTGAATATAGACCAATATCTAGTCTTAAATTGAGCAATCTTTGATTTACAAATGCAACAATATCTGAATGCGAGCTTGCTTTGTCGAATTGCCAATACATATATCTAATGAGCATGATAAATTTACTTTTATGAATTGGGGGATAATAATCCCAGACCCAAAATACAGTCTTATCAACTACACCAAATATTTTTAATAGATTTCCAATCCAGGCTGTGAATGCATTCGCAGTGAAATACACATCAAATTTTTTGTATTGTAATTTCAACAAAAATGAATAAGAGATGATTTCAACAAATGTAAGAAAGGAGCGTATCGGAATAAATAAGAAAACGAATCTAGAAGAAATTGGTATATGAAACAATCTGTATGTTTTTTGCAGCTTTCCATTTTTATACACTGAAACGTAGTTATAATTTTTCTTATTTGCAAGACTATAAAATCCTATTGAGAAAACAACAACAACGTGGAATGTCTCCAAGAGATAATCAAGTATTTTCCCAGAATTTTCATATGGAGAATAATTTGTATAAATAACTGATTTGTTTTTCCTCATTTTCATCTTATGTATAATACACTATCATTTCAAAAAATAAAGAGTAATTTATGCTATGACTTGAAGCTAGCTAGGGGAAGTACAATATGTTAGAATACTCTCGGATGAAACGAAATGCAAATTCTTTACCCGCATTGGAGGGTGGTAAAAAACAAAGAAAAAAATTTCTTGTGTTTGGTGCTCCTAATCTTCAGCAAGCAGAAATCAGTGAAGTAATACATAGTATGAAATCAAATTGGATAGGGACAGGACCAAAAGTTTTTAAATTTGAAGAAGCTGTTAAAAAATATCTTGGAGCAAAGCAAGCTGTTGCCCTTAACTCCTGCACAGCGGGTCTTCACCTTTCACTTCTAGCTGCAGGAATAAAACAAGGAGATGAGGTCATAACAACTCCAATGACATTTTCTGCAACAGGAAATGTTATAGAACATGTTGGCGCAAAACCTGTTTTTGCAGATGTTGAAGTGAACTCAATGAATATTGACCCAAAAGAAATAAGAAAAAAAATTACTAAAAAAACAAAAGCAATTATGGTAGTCCATATGGCAGGCAGGCCAGTCAATATGGATGAGGTATTAAAAATAGCAAAAAAACATAAACTAGTTGTCATAGAAGATGCAGCACATGCATTCGGAGCAGAATATAAAGGAAAAAAAATTGGTACTATCGGAGATTTTACTGTATTTAGTTTTTATGTGACAAAAAATCTTACCACTGGTGAAGGCGGCATGGTAACACTTAATAATAAAGCTCAAGCTGATTCAATAAAAGTCCAGGCTTTACATGGAATGAGTCACGATGCCTGGAATAGATATAGCGATGCGGAATTTAAACATTACCTAATAGTCAGTCCAGGGTATAAGTATAATATGATGGATCTACAAGCTGCTATAGGCATTCACCAGCTAAAAAGATTTACAAAAAATCAAAAAAGGAGAGAAGAAATTTGGAATAAATATAATAAGGTTTTTGCGGACTTGCCGGTCATTATTCCTTCCCCACCCGAACCAAATACAAAGCATGCATATCATCTATACACTATTCTTGCTGACTTGGATAAATTAAAAGTAAACAGAGATACTATTCTTAAGGCGTTAAAAGCCGAAAATATTGGAGTGGGAGTACACTTTATCGCTTTACATCTTCATCCTTTTTACAGTAAAGAGTACAAATTAAATAGAGGAGATTTTCCAAATGCAGAGTATATTTCAGATAGAACAATCTCCCTCCCCTTTTCAAGTGCTTTATCCAATAAAGATGTGGCAGACGTTATACAAGCTGTTAGAAAAATTTTCCTCTACTACAAAAAACTTAAAGCAACATGAAGGTTCTTATTTTTGGTAATCACACAATTGCCCGCGAATGCACAGAGATACTCCGAAAAAGAAATGATGTGGAAATAATTGGTTTTGTTGGGTGTGATACTGATTTAGATAAAACCTTAGGCTATCCATCGCTTAAAAAGTATTGTAATCAGAAAAATATTCCATATATCCATGCTGATGATTTAAATTTTTCCATTGATTCATTAACAAAAAATCAAGAAATTGATTTCTGTTTTAGCTTCTACTACAGGAAAGTATTTGATACAAAAACATTATCAATGGCCAAAAACGGGTTTATTAATATCCATCCCAGTCTTCTTCCCAAATATAGAGGCCCAATACCGTCAATGTGGGCTATCCTGAATGGGGAAAAAATAACAGGAACTACTATGCATTACATAGATAAAGGTATTGATACTGGGAATATTATTGCTCAAAAAGAAATATCAATTAGCCCAACTATTTCTGGGTTTGCGCTGCAAACTATCATCATGAAGGAAGGCATCCGCCTATTCAGGCAGAATATAAATACAATCTTGACAAAAAAAATAGAGGGAACCAAACAAGATAATTCGGAAGCTAGTTATTATGGTCCGTTTAAAGAAACACTCAGATTGATTAACTGGTATCAACCTTCTAGTAACATTATTAATAAGATTCTAGCATTTACACATCCCTATGCTGGGGCAATTGCAAAAATTGATAAAAATATACTGTTTATTTGGTCTGCTAAGAAAATAGTCAATTTGACGTATCAGCTTAAAGGCCCAGGAAAGATTATTGAAGTTAAAAAAGATAGAACATTGATTGTTACCACTGTTGATGGGCTATTGGCAATTAATAGCTACGAGTTTGAGAATAAAAATGATAAAGATTTTAGCATGCTCAGCAAAAAATTTCTCTTAACCTAAGTATTTTCTAAACATTTTCCCAAATGAGTTATAGATAAATTTTCTTCCTTCCTTCAAAGTCAAAAAATTATATAAGACTACATCAGTCACTGCAACGGTAATTACAGGCTCTGCTAAAAAAACGAAATCTCTAAATTTTATCATTCGATATATTCCTCTTAACAACGCAGGGATAAAAAGATTGGCGTAGACTATCCAGATAAGGATTTTCAATATTCCAAGTAATGATGTGGAATCAAACCATGTATATTTATATTTTGAATTGGTTTTAAGATAATGGTTCTTCAAATTTCTTGATCTTTTGGAAAGTAAGTGAGCAAAACTATCTACGTGCTTATGGTATAGCCCGGCGGATGGCACATAGGCAAATTTTGTATATCCTTTACTTATGACGCCCATAAGAGTTTCGTGATCATAAAACTCTTTGTCTTTCCACAAAGGACTTTTTTTCAAATGGGTAATTCTAAAAAACATAAGAGTAATCGGAGGAATCTTCTTTGAAGAATAATCACACAAAAAGTAATTTTTTTCCTTTCTAACAATGAGATTTCTTAGGGGTGGAGTGAAATACTCAAACATAGGATCTTGCTGCGCAGGTTCGTAAGAGAGAAATCTATTTACCCATGATGGATCTTTGCCTGGATAATATCTTGTAAAAGTTCCTGTGAGAGATGTGTCTTCTAGAAGAGGGATTATCATGTCACGTATAAAATTTTTACTTTTCAATTCTACATCTTGATCCAATTGGAAACAAAAATCTCCAGTAGCTGCGTGATACCCCATAGATAGGCTTCGATACATATTGTGCGTGCCATTTATTAAAATCTTCGTTTTATACTTTTTAGCAATCTTGAGTGTGTTATCGGTTGACGCGTCGTCTATAACAATAATTTCTATTTTATTCTGTGGATAGATTTGTTTTTTTATAGAAAGGATTGCTAGCTCAACATTTTTTTCGTCGTTATATGCCATGATAAAAAAAGTTACTTTGGGGAATTTCGTTTTTAGCATTTCACTATTCTAGCATATGTGTTATAATTTTTTTTCATGGAAAAGACCTATAATGAATGGTGGAAAGGCAAGCCACTTGATGAGGGACATGATTTCAAATGGAAGTGGCCAGTGATTAAAGGGGTACTCCCTAAGAAAAATAGTACAATCCTTGATTTTGGATGTGGAGAGGGAAGATACATCGAAGAATTCCTAAAGATCAACCAATATAAAATAATAGGCACAGACATCTCTTCCTTTGCAATCAAAAATGCAAAGAAAAAATTTCCTAAGGGTCGTTTCTATGCTCTATCAGGTGACGACAAAATTCCCGTTCAAAGTAATTCAGTTGATTTTATTTTAGCAGCTGACGTTATTGAACATATATTTGATATCCCTAATTTTCTATCTGAATTGAATCGAGTTTTAAAGAAAGACGGAAAAATCTTTATTAGCACACCTTACCATGGTACTATTAAAAATCTTATTATTGCACTAATCGGATTTGATACAGCTTTTAACCCACTCTATCAGCATATCCGCTTCTTTACAAAAAAGAGTCTAACCAACTTACTCATAGAAAATGGTTTTAAAATCATTGATTATGGTCAATATGGGAGATTTAGGCCTGTGTCCATGGGGATGTATTTTATTGCAAAAAAGGTTAAATAATCTATTTAACTCTCAGGTCTTTATAGAGAGAGTTTAGGCCATTCGTAAAAACTTGACCATATCCATTCTTACCCATAAACTTATCTATTAAATACTTCTTATTAGAACTTTTCCCTTTTATAATTGAACTAAACTCACCTGTCTCAATACAAACCAAGGTTGGTCTAAATTTTTTCCAATTATTACTTTCTAAAACTTCATAGTCTAATCCTTCAGTATCAATGGATATAAAATCAATTTTACTTTTCCCATAGACTCCTATTATACTTTTTAGACTCTGGACTTCAACATTAAGCTGTTGCTTTAACTTATATCCCAGCTTTAGATAATTATCTTTTTCTTCCTTTGAAAAAGTAGATAATCCATCTGCCTCAAACTCATAAAAACGCGCAGTTCCTGGGTTTTTTCTTATACCAATGTTTAAATTAATATCACGCACTCTTTTTTGTTGGAACTCCTTAATAAGCACCGGGTTTGGTTCGATGTTAACCCCGCTCCAACCTTTATCATAAAATCTTTTTGTATTATTAAAAATATTCGGATTATTTGCACCAACATCAATATAAAATCCTCTTTTCTTTGATCCGACTATTCTTTCGATTACTAAATCTTCGCCTTTTTGACTGAAGGAACCTCGTAAATATTTCTTAATGTATGTATCATTAATTGCCGTAATTATATAAATAAATAAAAATAAAATACCACGTTTTCTAAATATTGTATTAAATTGCGTTATAAGTGCTTTTGTATTTATTATTTTCGAATTTTTCATTACATTTTTTATCAAAAAATAAATATATTACTTATAATCTCTTTTTACAGCTATTACAATAAACCCCTTAGATATTACCAAAAAAAATGGCATTTTTTTAATTAATTTAATACCAAAGGATCTTATAAAGGGACTGATAATTCCGCGGCTTCCGCATCCAAGGTATGCAGCATTTGCGTCTGGAAGATGAAATAATATTTACAAGGAAATAGATCAAATAATTTCTCCATCCCAAAATATGACCTTGTATAGGAACAATCTTTGTATGATGATCCTTTACCTGTAATGCGAAGGTACATATCTGCAAGCGGAGAGGTAACCATGCAAGAGCGGGCAAACCATAATGAGATTCAAATAGCCACAACTTGTTTGGGGCGGTAGCATAAATCATTCCGCCTTCTTTCAGCATTGAAAACATTTGTCTAAAAGATTTTTCTGCATTGGGCATATGTTCTATCGTGGTAAGGCTAATGATTAAATCAAACTTTTCTTTTGTATCAAACTTTTCTACAGCTAGATTATGAAAAACTACCTTAGATTTTCTCTTAAACTTATTTTTAACCGCCACATCGCAAAGTTTCTTGTATGGCTCAACACCAACAACTTCTTTTACATAGCTCTCAAGTTCAAATGCATACTCACCCCAGCCAGAACCCACATCTAATACTTTTAATTCGGAAGCTTTTTTATGTAATTTATTTTCTGCAATATTCAGGATCTCTTTTACCGTTGCTGCTATGACTGAATGAGGAATGTCACTTGGAGATCTGCCCTTAAAGTATTCTTGTACAAACTTACTCATTTTTTCCACTTTCTACATTAAGAGTTTGTCTAAAATTTTTTGATATATCCTTGAAAGTATAATTTGCTTCATTGTATTCTAATGCAACAACTATATCTTTTGAGATTTTATTTTTCTTAAGTGTCTCTTCAAGTTTGGTCTTAGTTATAAAATAACCAAAACTTCTGTCTCCAATCTTTTTATAATCTTCAGCATACGTGAAAAAAAGAAAATTATTGATGAAAAAGGGACCCCACTCTTTTTCCTCACCTTGAATGGATGCATATGTAAGCAAAATATTTAATCCAGGTCCTGATCCGAAAGGTAAAACATTTTCATTAGGAATACCTAGTTCCAGATTTCGGTAACATTTAATCTTACATTTGATATAAAAAATCGTATTTTTTGAAAGTATAGGATGCGTATGTCGCAAATTTCCCAAAACCGTTTTTTTAACTGTCCCTGAATGATTAGCGTAATCCACTGGTTTTCTTATTTCCTGTAACGAAGTTAAAAGAAGTACTGAAATAAGCAAAACTGCCAAAATCTTAGACACTAGGCCAACAATTTTTAGCTTGTGTTTAAAATTGAACAAGTGATAACAAAACATTGAGACTAGACAAAGTACAGGAAATCCTGAGAAATATAAATATCTCGGTTCTATAACATTTATATTACGACCCGCGAAGGAAAGCATAAATGCATTAGACCAGATCCAAGCCAAGCAAAAAAGCAGAAGTGGAACAATCCCCTTTGGCTTAATTATCCACAACCATAAAATAAAAACAATTAAAATTAAGCTAAAAATATAGAAAAAAGCAGCATCCATAAGTGGAGCTTGGCTTGTAAAATAAGATTCAATATCAGGATAAGCTTTATGGACGTTATTAAGATAAAATGTAGATATCCGATCATAGAAAATTAAATTTTGTACCACATATTTAGGAGGCAGAGTTAGTAAATTATATTTTGCACCATATCCCGTAATCTGATATTTAAGAGGAATAGGTTCTGTATATAAAGATTGTGCAGAAAATCTTAAGAACAAAAAAATAATAAAACCTACAGAAAATAGACTTAAGGGGATAATATTCTTTATGTTGATCATTTTCTTGCCAAAAGTTAATAGGTAAACTATAAGTATTGGAATAATAATAAATCCCTCTTCTCGAGTACAAGCAGCTGCAAAAAAAATCAAAAATAATATTATAGTTTTTTTAATTGTGAGTATTTTTTCTTTTATACCTGTTATATAAATGAAAAATAATAACATGAAAAACATAGCTGTATCTGTAGTATGAAAAATTGCTAGATGAGTGAATCCTTGATAGGCCCGTCCGTTTAGTAAAAACAATATGCCAGTTAGAATAGCAATGGTTTTATTTTTTGTTAAACGTGCTGTTAATATAAGAACTAGGGTTGAAACCGAGGCATGAACAATAAGTTCAACCAGGTAAAAATATTGTGCTTGAAATTTAAATAGCTTATAGAGCGTTCCCCAAATAATATTCCCCACGGGAGTAAAATGCATTTGTCCCGGTATGAAAATACTCCACCAAGGCAGATTGTAAGATTTCATAACAGTTGCAATCCCCAACCACTCATCTTGTTCAAAATACCCGTTTAATAATCCAAGCGTAACTAGGAAAATAATTATGAAGAAAATAGGAAAAACTATAAGAAAAGTCTTGAGCGCTTTTTGCACATGGAAATTATAACAAAAAGCCAATACAATAGAAAGCACTATGGTGCAATCTAAAATAGGCAAAAAAATTTGGATTTTAGTAGTTATATTTTTTTCTTTTTCCGTTCTTATCGGATATGTATATGTCAGTAATATTCAACTAAATTATATCGAAAATAAAAATATTTCATTGGGAACAGGATGGAAGAACAATACAAGCCAATATGCGGGAAGTGAACTTAGTTTTAAATTTTCAAATAGTAAAGATGTGGAATTTGAATTATCCACTAAATCAAAAGCAGACCAGGGAATAGAGATATTTATTGATAACATTGCATATCTTCTTCCTTCGTCAATAAAACAAGACAAAAAGCTTGCAATCAAAGTTAATAAAAACTCAACACATTCGGTGACTGTGAGACATTTTTGTACATATCTTTACGATCCATGTGAAGTAACTTTAAAAGGAATTTTTTTGGATGGTTATGCAAAACTATACCCATACCAACATCATGATAAAATCCTTTCTGTCCTAGGCGACTCTATATCAACAATATATGGTAGTAATAACTACTCACAGATAGTAGCTGAGCAATTGGGATATGAACTTCATAATGCAAGCATTCTGGGATCTACTGTTTCTAGGGTTGATGGAGCTGATAGCGCAAGCAAGAGATATAAAAAGGATTTAATGAGCTTTAAGTCAAATGCAATAATTATCTTTCTAGGTACAAATGACGTTGAAGCAAATGTGCCACTTGGAGACTTTGAAAAAAATTATGCAAAAATTCTTTCTGATGTTAAATCTTATAACTTGAGCTCAAAAATATTTTTAGTTGGGATATTACCTAGAAAAGACTTAGATACTAGTAAAATTATGCAATATAATAACATTATTAAAAGTGTTGCTGGCTCCAAAAACACATATTACATAGATATGTCTACAGTCCTCAAAGAGAAAGATTTTTCGGACTCAATTCACCCTTCATTAGAAGGACAGAGGAAAATCACAGAGTATTTCGTAAATGTTTTATCTTCAATTTTGTAGTAACTTTTTTTTATCTTTTTTAAATTTGTACTCATATACACACTGCGTAAAACCAATTATCATTAGAAAATAAGCGAATGTTGAAGATTTATCAACAGATATATGTAAGTGAAAATATATGCTCAATACAGATAAAACAATTACTAAAAATACAACCGTAAAGGTTACACTGCTTTTGTATTTGTTGAGAAAAATAACGCCTACCCATAGACCAAGGATTCCAAGCATAAATCCTATAATTAAATCTTCAGAATAGATTATATCTGTGAATAATAAAGTAAAAACAAGAATTGTAAATAATTTTTTTCCATAATCTCTTTTCGCAATCTTTTTCCTATCATTTAAAGGGACTGATGCATAATTATCTGCATCCATTTTAGGTATGATAATAGTCCATGTCAGATAAAATATGAGTGGAAGTAAAAAGACAGAGGATGAAATCAGCTTATCGTAATCCGTGAGAAAAGTGATTATTTTCTTAATCATAAAATCTTCTATCGTTTTTTTATTTTTAAAAATATCTGATATAGAAAATTTATATTTAGTTATATAAATAGGACTCTCATCTTTTGTCTCTGGGGCATTCTCTATGTTGCCATTTAAGGAAAGTATTTCAAAATCATAAGTTTTGTCTTTAGAATTTTTAATCTGTTTGAATCCAAAAGGGAAATATTCATTCGAGATAAATTGACCAGATCTATATTTATTTTCATATAACCATGGTGTTTGAGTCTCTTCTTTAATTCTAAATATTATTATATCTTCTTTTTCGTAATCTACTCTGGGAACATTTCCGAATCTTATTGAAACTATTCCAAGATTATTTTCTGATGCTTTAAACTTACCAATTAGCTTTTGGTCTTTTAATAATTTTTTTCCAGAGAAATTATTATTTTCATTTTTATTTTGAGGATATTGCAAAACACTAAAACTCTTCTGAGAAGAATATACTAAGGATAGAAAAAACCACAACAACAAAAGTATGAATGGAACTATAATCCATTTTATAATCTTATTAGAAGCTAATATCTCAAAAATTTTAAATATTTTTTTAAACAATTTCATTTTTTTTATTTCGAATAAGATAAATTACTCCTACCAATAAGCTGAGCATGGTCATTGCTGCTCCAATATATGAATACAGTTGAGGAAAAAAATATAATGTTAATGTCAGGTCAATACTTCCATCTTTATTTTCATTATAGAATTGCTTTCCTAAACTATTTTTAATTGTATTTGGATTTATTATCCACGCGTTTCCATAAGGCCATAGAGCTTTATGAGTACTATCAAAGATTGGCTTCTTTATTAAATACAGAATGTCAGGGCTAGACAAATAAAGCTTCCATCCAGGATGATATGACTCTAAGAAAGATAAGTGTCCTATATCTTTTAAATTTTTAAGCTTTATCTGGTAAAGCACTTGATTAATTTTGTGGTATTCAATTTCTCCGTCTGTGCTAATAATCTTTGGTGAATTCTTAAGCCTATATAGGACATAGTTCCCTTTCTCGCTTTTTAATATTTCATGGTCAATAATTGAGTCAAACATTTGTTTGTCTTGAAATTTTAAATATTCCTTGTCAAATAAATATGATTTTTTGACTTCTTCCGGTATGTTGTTGGTTACCATAACATACCCTACGTTAATCTCTTCAAGGTAAATAAGAAGGTTCTTATAGTTTCTATTTTTAATTGAATCCTTAATATTATTAGATATTTCTATTGGATAAGAAGAACTAGCACTGAGATCATTTACTCCAGTAAAAAATTTAAATGGGGATGTACCTATATATGCATTTTTACCATTACTCTCTGTTATTATCGCATATGAGGCTATGTTTTGTGGAAATGCAATAATATTCTCTGAATGTGGGATGCTTGTTTTTACCTGTTTCGTAAATGTTAGATATTCTTGTGGCAGATTTACGGTTTGATATATGTCATTAGTTGTCCAGACTGGACTATTTATAATTTGCTTCACAGGAATAAAATTAACTACTATAACAATAATTACTGCAAGCAATAATGGGATATAGAGCTTAGAGAAAGATTTTTTAATTATATAAAGACAAAAAGACAGTAGTGAAGAGTAAATAAAAATATACCCTAGTGAAAATTTATCTGTAAAATTTCTGAAGATAGAAAATCCGGGAATATGACCTGAAAATAAAAATATATACTTAAGAAATCCAATATTAACTGTAAAAAGATAAAGTGCAGCAAGAAATGAAATAAAAATAAAAAGAAACATTTTCTTTTTATTACCACCTAAAGCCTGATTATATCTAATAACGCCTAAAAACAAGATGATAATAAAAACTAAACTAAATGGTAATACCCTATCAAAGTAGATTAAAAAAACATTTTTCAATTGCCAATCGTAATCAAATGCTATTTGTCTATGATAAAATGTTAATAACGGGTATATAATATTGCCTGTAGCGATAGCGTTGACTGTGGGGGAAAAGCTATCTATGAAGCCTTTAGACACTATTTTCTCTCCCAATCCTCCTTCACCGCGATATACTAGGGACATAATAAAAGGAACTACCCAAAAAAGCTGGCTAGAAATAATAAATGAAGTAAAAATTACAGTCTTTTTTAATCTATTTTTAAGGGGATTTTCCACGAATATACAGAGGAAAATGAATCCAACCAGCAAAGGCAATAACAGTCCTAATATCCATGCAATCGTAAAGTAAGCAATTGAAAGGAAAATAGACCATATAACTGCTTTAAGAATATCTACCGCCTTGCCTCTACGAATAAAACTAATGTAGTAGTAAAAAATAATAGGAACTAAAGCAATTAGCCATACAGGTGTTAAAAAATGAGATATATGACTAACCACTGTTATAGGTGAAAGAACATAGATTAACGCTCCTGTGAGGGATATTAGATATTCTTTACCTATGAACTCCCTAATCAATTTTTGGAAGTATATAAAACCAAGAATAAGAGGTAGTGAGAATGATAAATAGAAGAGGTGTATTTTAGAATTTAATAGAGTATCAAGCAAAGACAATACTATAAGAAATGGTATTGAATGAAAATTTGTAATATTTGATGGAAGTGATGAAATATTATTCCAAGAGAAAAAAGCTAAACTATTTAATACTTCAGTTGGATAGGCATAATAAAATCTTGTATCATCACCGCCAAGAAAAAGTCTTCCCCCAAATAAATAATACGGGAGGTATAAAAGTGATCCAACAATAAATAGATTTAATAAGACTACAAAAACTTTAAATATTTTAATTTTCATTTTTCCCAAAAGCTATTATATGGCGATATCTTATCTATGAAGAAATATTTATCAGACAAGTAATTAATAACTTTTGTATCAACACAATCCTCAATTAAAAATACTACTTTCTTTGCGTTTTTAACAAACCCTTCAGATCCTATCAATGCATCTGTCTCAAACCCTTCAATATCTATTTTTATGTAGATAGCATCAAATTTTTTGGAATATTCTTCCCCCAAAATGTTATCTAACTTTTTCGTTTTGATTCCATATACATTGGCTTTATCTGAATTTACCGAACCTAATCCTACTGGAAATATTTTTATCCTTTTTATATTATTAATTTTTACGTTCTGCTTAAGAAGCGATAGTGTTTTTATTCTGAAATTAGTAGCGTTAGGTTCAAAGGCGATAATAAAAAAATTTTTGTACCCTTTTAATTTGTTTCCTAACCCAATCGCGTAATCTCCAACATGAGCTCCAACGTCTATAAAGAGTACTTTTCTTCTTTCCTGAAGATCTTTTTTTATCATTTGGAGTAATTTGTCTCTGTCAGAACGTTCTAGTGTTGGAGAGATAATCATAGTACTCATGACATCTGGATGAATAAAAAATTTCCCCCAAGTAGTTTCAAAATAAGAATCCGAAATAAATTTGGGGAGTGTCAGATTTACCATATCTAGACGGATTGTATTTCCTACAAGCCAGATGATTTCTGCAAAAAATAATTTTATTTTCCCGCGTTTACACTCAGTAAAAATGAACCGCTTGTTTAAAAAGAAAAAAATGTAAAAAATAACCTTCTTATAAAAAGAGTAGCTATAGCGCTTTTTTTTCATCTCGGATGTAATTAAATATTATTTATAACTTTGGCAGGATTTCCGACAGCAACTGAATTAGCAGACACATCCCGGGTAACAATAGAACCTGCTCCTATTACAGCTCTATCTCCTACAGTTACTCCTGGTAATATAACGGAATGAGTACCAATCCATACATTTTTTCCAATTACGACAGGCTTCGTTTCATATCCCTGCTGGTACATAGGCCGAGAATTATCTTTATACTTATGATTAAAATCAGTAATGAAACAACTAGCAGCTATCCAGGTATTATCGCCTATGATTATTTTATCCTGAGCCATTACTATGCAACCATCATCTATTAAAACGTTTTTACCTATCTTAATTCTCCCAGCAAATCCTGAACTGATTCTTGTATTTTTTCCTATCTTTGTATGTTTATCAACTGAAATTGCATGCTTCAGGCTTTGAAAAAAATCATTTCTTCCTGATAAAATTACTGACCAATCCAAATCATAACCTCTCATGCGCATCCAGAAAATGGATAATACAGAACTTATTCTTTCTAAAGCAATTTTTAAAATATGAACTAGCGTCTCAAGTACACCTTTATTTTTTATTGCTTCAAGAAGTATAAAAAGGTTTTTTTTCATGATATTTTATTTATAATTTTTACCGCATATAAATCAAATGAAAAAGAGGGGAATGGAAATAAAATTATTTCTGATAAAAAAGAACAGACTCCCCAAAAAATCCAAGGCTTATATTTTATTCCAGCATGGTCGTTACGCAAATACTTTAACCCCCTAAGGCCATAAACTTTATATCCTAATTTTTCTAAATCTGATTTTTTCCATCCTGACAAATGCTTCTGATGAGGATTCCCATCAAAATCATGCTGTTCATAAAAGCCATTTGGAGTCAATATTACTACTTTCTTACTTGCAACAGACTCCATATCTTTAATTAGCTTCAATCCATCAGCTTTAGTAAAATGTTCTATAACATCAATCGAGACACATGCATCAAAGCTATTCTTTTTGTAAATCATAGGTAATTTTTGGATATCTCCTAAAGTATATTTATCATGAGTCTTATTTTTTTTACTCATATCAAGAGTTTTTTTGTAAACATCTATACCCTCTGACATAAAATTTCTATGGATTTTACCCAGAGCAGAACTATGACCACATCCTACATCTAGAACAGATCTATAATTTTTAAGTTCTTTTTCTAGAACCCAATGAAAAAATATATTTTGAAATTGTAAGGCAAATCTTCTTAAATCCATTTTTTAGACGTTTAAATTCTGCATTCTCTCAAATGCTTTTGAAAATGTATTCTCCCATGTACTGTATTTGGCAAAAAGTATAGCATTCTTCCGAAGACTTAAGTACAACTTGTCATTATCAAAAATTTTGATAATATTCTTGGCAAAATCTTTTGGATCATCATTTGCGATAATTGCTCCACCTTTTCCCTCTAATTCTTTTCCTAATGGCGGCACTTGAGAACAGATTACTGGAAGACCGGCTGCACAGTATGCTCTTATTTTTCCAGCATCTGCATAACCACGTATTGATCCTGGTATATCTTTATAAGGAGCAAGTCCAATTGTACAAGACCTTAAAATTTCTGACATTTTAGAATTGTCCGGAATAAAACCATGAAAAATTACTGATTTAGTCAAATTCAATTTCTTAACAATATTATCTAGCCAGATAATATCTTTATCTGTTCCACCAATAATGTGAAGTTTTACATCCTTAAATTTATTAAGCACAATAGGCATGGCTTCAATAGCCACATCGGGACCATTATCATCAGCCAAAACTCCCATGTAAACAAGTGTGTGCTTATTGGTTGCGTTTATAGGATTTGCCTTAATTTGATCCGGATACATACCGTTGGCTACATGAAGTGCTGGTGCTGATTTTTGAGGATTTAATCCAGCTCTAATCCGAGCAGGTTGTATTGCTTTTGACACATCCCAAATAAAATCAGCATTTATTGCACAATATCTGTCTAGCGCCAAATAGATAGAATTAAATAAAGGATTTTTGTAGCGGTTGGGTGAATAATCGGAAACATAATAGACAACTTTTTTTATCCGGCCAAACTTCCTTAACAGAATTGCAGCAAGTGTATTAACACTTTCAAGACATATGCAGTAGTCAAATATTGTCTTGTCTCTGAATGACCAATCAATAACTGATAAAAAATCTCGTATTTTAAAAATTGGCTGAGTACTACTTACGTTAAATAAATTAAGCAATGGTTTGAGTAAATACAAAAACCATGAAGAATTATAGGATTTAAAAGTCTCATTGTGATCTTTATATTCCTCAATTTTTGGCATGACACCTTCACTTCCGGGATGTAATTGGTCAATAATAACCAACTTTTTTACTTTTGGAAGTAAAAAATCACGAAGTGGCTCTATGCTTCCATTTGTTGGTAAGCGTTTATTATTGCTCCATTTTGAAAAACTAACAAATAGAATAGAGGATGCCTCTGAAAGTAAATTATTATTCTTTTTTATCATTATTAATCTGATATTTCGCTTCTTTTATCATTTCTTTTATCCCATCTTTTAATTCAACACTGGGGAGCCAACCCGGTATTCTTCCTACGTTAATAGCCTCAATTGGATCATGTCCCTTTTGACTCCCCGGATATATTACAGCTCCCGTAAACTCACCAATTATATTTGCAATATCAATAATTCTTATCCATTCATAGCTGCTTGCATCATATACGCTGCGAAGCAATCCTTTTGTGTTAAGGGCCATATAAAAAGCGTTACTGAGATCATTTATATGAGTAAATTGGCGCCATTCTTCACCACTCGTCATCATCGTTATTTTTTTTGTCAGAAGTGCTTGATAAATAAAATCGGAAATAACATGACTTTTAATGTCTTGTTTTTCCATAACGCCATACGCATTCCAAACCCTGACACTAACACCATTTAACAAATCTGTCCAAACTTCACCCAGTTTTTTTGTCACTCCATATACGGTATTTGTTTCTTCAGATAACTGGCTTGAAATAAATAAAAAATCTTTTTTTTGTCCTTCCAGCTGATTAAAGATATTAGTCATTAACTGAAGATTCCATTTCAGCTGACTCATTTGTAGATTAGGCTTATACAAATACTTGGATCCACCTACATCCCATGCGAGAAAGTAGATTTTATCTATATTTTTGAAATTAAAGCTGAAAACTCTTCCATCTTCAACTTTATTTTTTGCAATATCAAATCTAATAACTTTTTCTTTTTTTTCTTCTAAAAACCTACAGAATGGTTTTCCTATAAATCCTTCAGAGCCGATAACTAAATTTGTGGTCATAGAGAGTTTTTGGCAGATTTTTCAACTTGCTGCAGAATCCACTCATATGTTTTGGTTAATCCTACTCTCAATGGTTGTTTTGGGGCCCATCCTAGCTTCTTTTTTATTAATGCATTATCTGATGTTCTTCCTCTTACTCCAAGCGGTCCTTTTACATGTTTTATTTTAATTTTTTTCCCAGCAATCTCCATTACCATTTCTGCAAGCTGATTAAGTGTCACCATTTCATCTGACCCAATATTAACTGGACCCGTAAAATCTGAATTCATAAGTCTTCTTACACCTTCCAAGCATTCATCTATATAAAGAAATGATCTTGTCTGTTTTCCATCTCCCCACATTTCTATTGTACTGTCACTTTTTGCTTCTGCTACTTTTCTACACATTGCAGCTGGCGCTTTCTCTCTGCCTCCAGTCCATGTCCCTTCAGGTCCAAATATATTATGGAATCTTGCTACTCTTACCTCTAGCCCATGGTTACGATGAAATGCTAGGTATAAATGCTCACCAAAAATTTTTTCCCAACCATACTCACTATCTGGATCCGCAGGATAAGCTGACTCCTCAGAAAGTTTTGGGTTATTTGGGTCAAGTTGGTTATATTCGGGGTAGATACATGCGGAAGATGAATAAAATATTTTACCAACCTTTTTCTCAGTAGCATTTTTTACAACATTAAGATTAATTAGTGCTGAATTATATATAATCTCAGCGTCATTGTCGCCTGTAAAGATAAATCCAGCTCCACCCATGTCAGCAGCAAGTTGATACACTTCATTAAATGATCTATCGAAGACTTTTTTACAAAATACTTGGTCTCTTAAATCACCTATAATAAATTCGTCTGCCTCTGTTTTTGTATATTCAGGTTTTTTAATGTCGACCCCTCTTACCCAGAATCCTTCTTTTTTTAATTTCTTTACTAAGTGGCCTCCAATAAATCCTCCTGCTCCCAAGACTAAAGCTGTCCTACGTTTTTTATCAGAAGATTTATTACTATTATTACTTCTAGCCATGGCTGTAGTACACATTATACAAAAGCCATTTCGCTTTGTAAATGTTTCAATATCTTAGTTAGTTTGTATATTTATTATTTTTTTTAAAATACTCTATAGTCTTTTGAATTCCTGTCTCTATACTATCTTTTTCTTTAAAACCAATGACGCTTTTTGCCTTATCTATACTTATTCTTCTCTTTTTGCCAAAGCTAATATCTCTGTTTTCAAAAATAATATTGTTTTTATTTCCGACGGTGGTGATTATTAACTTTGCCAAGTCTTTTATAGTAATATATTTTGAGCTGGCAATATTTACTGGATCACATTCGGGGTATTTTTCAATTAGTTCCATTACTCCCTGTATTAAGTCTGTCACATAAAGAAAGGATCTTTCTTGCATTCCATCACCAACGATTGTGATATTTTTGCCTGTTAATGATTGTGTAATAAATGTCGGTATAATTCTTCCTTTTTCTTTATCTGCATAATCACGAGGACCATAAATATTTCCAAATCTAGCAATAGCTATTTTCATGCCATATTCTTTCTGATACATTCTTGCTGCCATTTCTGATAGACGCTTGGACCAAGAATAACCTTCTGTTTTTTCATCAAGTCCCTCTCTAAAACCATATTCTTCGCTAATCTCCATTGGCAAATTCCCTGGATATACCTCTATAGAGCTGGCTAAAAAAAATCTCTCCACATTATTTCTACTTGATGCCTCAAGGATGTTTAACGTTATGAGAGAATTCGTGCGAAAAATTTTTGCTGGGTGTTTCATTTTAAAATAAACACCACCATCCATTGCTGCAAAATTAAAAACAATACTTTGATTCCTTGTGACCTCTAAACAATTTTCTACACTAAGAAGATCTTGTTTAACTAAAGTTATTTTTTTCCCTAGATGTCCTAAATTTTGTTTAATTTTATTGACATCAGTTGAGGGTGAAGCTACAGCCGTGACTATTGCTCCTCTTTGAACAAGCTCGTCTACTGCATGCGATCCTATAAAACCTGTAGCTCCGGTTACTAATACACGTTTATTTTTCCAAAAATATTTCATGTTTTTTGTTAGTTATCTTTAGATTTTTCTTGCCTTGATAATCAAAAAATGTGAATGTCTTTTGTCAAAATTTGCTAAAAATCTTGAGAGAAAACCCTTAAACGGAAAGTAACCAACTCCTATTATTTTTTCTATTTTAAAACCATATTCATGATACGAATCAATAAGCGCTTGATATGATAGTACTTTATTGTGACTCCATTCGCCTGAAGTTCGCCAATCAAGAACATCTTCACTATCAGAAACAACCTCTCCAAAATTTGCCCTTACTGCAAGGGGGTTGCCAATTGAACCTTTGCTTATACCACATGTTAGAGAAAATGGTTGAAATCCTAATATTAAAGAGAGTATTGATGGCCAACTAGATAAGTTATCTGTAGCAACAATTGTATATCCTCCAGGTTTAAGAATTCTATAAGTTTCTGAGATGAATAAACCCGTATTATATAAGTGCTCTAGGCTATAATGACTAATTGCAACATCAAATTTACTATTAGGAATTGGGAGTTTTTTATTCAAATTCCCTTTTATTATCTCAAATCCATTTTTGACAGGAAGACTGTCAACCCCTATAAAAGTTTTAGCTTCCGCCTTTTTAGCAAATATCTTAGTTAAATTACCATCACCGCATCCAAGATCTACCAATGAATTAGATTTTTCAATAAGTGATAATACAGCATTCTTATTTTCTAAAGTCCAGTCTATAAAAAGATCTTGAACGTATTTTTTGATAAATTTTAGTGCCATAATTGTGTTATTTTTTATTCCCCTCAGCAACTGACAACATGACTCCCAAAGATGTTCCAACAACCTCGGTGCTTCTCATAACTATAAATGCACATGTAATAATAGGATGACTTAAAAAAAGTCTCCAATTTTTCAAATATGCTTTCCTAAATAAAAACACTTTAACTGAGTGCCCTCTTTGTTTTGAGAGATATTTAGGCAAGTCTTTCCCGTACATTATTCTTTTTTTAAAAAGTCTAAATAATTTTAAATCTCCTTCATTATGCATTACAAGCTCAGTTGTTCTTGTAATTTTATATCCAGCTTCCCTTGCTCTGAGTGAAAGATCCCAATCATCGCCTCCTCCACCCATTTCAACATCAAGACCACCTAATGCCTGCCATACCTTTTTTTTAAAAAACCTTGGAGATTCAAGCTCATCATCACCAATATAACAATGTCTTTGCAAATACTTAGCTTGTGCCCAAATACCTATTCCAAAAGAATCTTCAGGTACCATAATACAATCAAAGCCTTTATTACACAATCTTACGCAGTCTGAAACAACATTCTTAGTCAATTCCATATCAGCATCAACATAATATACGTATTCACCTTTAGCTTTTGTAACTCCATAATTTCTTTTATGAGAAGCGTCAAACCTTCCGATTGAGACTTTTGGATTAAATTGAAAGACTTTACATCTATATTTTCTAGCTATCTCTAAAGTCTTATCAGTTGACTTATTATCAACAATTATTATCTCTATTTTCTTATAGCTTTGTTCTTTTATGCTCTTGAGAGTATTTTCAAGAAACATTGAAGAATTCTTTGTTGGAATAATTATTGAAACTAACTGATTCATAAAAAGCCTCCGTTGGCCGCCCATATTTGTGTTCATTATAACCGAATTTATTCTGTGTGACTAGAAGATATGCTAATATTTATGTTATGACTAAATTCAACATATGCAATTGAATCGGGAAATCAGATGGATCCATTCTTCGAGTAAATTATAGGCCAGTGATTGAATTGATGGTTGAGGAAATGGAGCCACTAGTAGTATTAACGCCAACCCAAACTGCAACTTTTGTACTCGAGCTAATTCCGCTTACTGATCCACTTCTTAGGGCAGAGAGAGTATGATTCTGACTATCAGACATAAGGTAAAACTGAGTGGATCCAGTAATTGCATCTACGCCACTTGATGATGCTGGACCAAGAGCATATGTATCTCCATCCAATCCTGTGAAAACATTACTTGTCCAAGCAAAGAAATCATTATTACTTCCTGTATCCAACCATATATTCAGGCTATATTGGTCTCCAGTACCATTGACTGTAAAATCTGGTAAATTTCCTAATGTCCCTTCATATAGGACAAATCCTGAATCAGCATAGCTAGTTGCACTATTAACGCTGACAGTTACACTTCCATCAGAATTTTCAGTCTGAGTAGTAAGTCCTGATCCAGTAGATGTAGTTGATCTACTGAAATTTATCCCATCGTTTGATGTAAAGTAGTTTATTTTACTTTGTAAAAGGGGCTCAAAGGAATAATATGCAGCAAGTCCTGACTCATTACCTATCAGTTCGCTATTCTTATTGTCTGATATTTGTGTAGCGGTGCGTACCGTATTCCATACGCGAATGTCATCCATCTTTGTATCACTATAGTTATATCCTGCTGTAGACCTACCTACGTTTAAATCTGCTGTGCTGTTATATATGGAAGTATAAGACCCTGTTTGCTCTGCTCCCTGCAGTGAGCCATCTACATAAAAATTAAATTTAGAGGTTGATGCTTTCCATGTAACAATAACATGCTTCCATGTACCGATTCCAAGATCAACATTCACGCCTTGATCGTCTGCGTTAATGCCATCGTTTGATACGAGAAAGCGCAGCTGCTTTGTACCGCTATTGTTATAGTAGTAAAACTCGTATGATCTCTGATCTCCAATACCTAGTAATTTTGAAACGAATGTGTATACAGTTCCATTCGCAGGTGCGCTAACTAGGTTTACCCATCCTTCAATGGTTATATCGCCGGTGATATCCAAACTAGAACTATCAGGGGCTGATAAATACTGACTACTTGATGCAACAAACTGACGGCTGATTTACTTTGAGCAAAAGGTAAGTCTGTAGTGTATTCTGTAGCGCCATTATGGTTGGTAAGATTATTTCCATTGCTCGTCTTATCAGTGGTATTAAGTGATGCAAATGCTTTCTGAGAATTAAAAAACGGAGTATATAAAAAGAAGAGTGCGAATAAAAATAGCACCGATGTTATTTTAATCTTATTCACTATCTTATTAAGGCATAGATTAAAATAATTTGTCAAGTAAGAGTCACGTAAGATTTATTGTTCGTTATAAACTAAAATTGTCCAAATGTTAAGGATGAATATTATAACTACTGATGTGTAATTTGCAATAGTAGCAAGTTTTTTTGTTTTAGGGATAAATAGCGGAAGCATGGAAAGACCAAAAAGAAATAGGAAGAATCTAAAGATTGTAAATGAAAACCCTAAGCTATTTGCCCAGGATAGTTGAAGCATAGAAAGTCCTGTGAAGATTAGGAAAATGAAAGTTAATATATAATTTTTATTGAAATATTCTTTTAGAAAGACTGCAGTTGCAATTATCATAAAAGGATAAAAAGGATATCTATACCACCCATGGCTTGGCTCATTTGGAATGGCAAATATAAAAATTAATAAATATGAAATAAATGGAAAAATAACCATATAATTTTTCTTGATCTCCTTGGTGAGGAGTAAAATCATTGCCAGCCAACCAAAATAAATCCACCCATCCACAAAAAATCTATCAACTAAGTAAGGTGATGTAAAAACTGCAAAGAAACTATTAAATGCTATGTCATATCTATGAAGCTGCAGTTGCCAGAGTGCAAAAAATAATTTTGAATCTAATAATATTCCATAGAGGAAAAAGACGGAGAAAATAAGAATTGTTATTGATCCAAAAATAATAGCATTTTTATATTGCCTCAAGTACATAAAGATGAGACAAATTGATACACCTGCAATAAGCCAAGGGACTTTTGCCAAGGCTAAAAGTCCGCAAATTATTGCAGCGCTATAAAAAAATAATTTTCTTTTGGATTTTATGTACTTTGAAATCAGGAAAAGTGATAAAAGAAAAAATGGTATGAAAAAATTTTCATTTTCCACTATTCTAGATCCAATTACTACTGTTGGTGTAATGCTATATAAAAATGCTGCAAGAAGTCCTATTGATACCCCATAAATCTCGCTTGCAAAAAAATAAACCATAAGAATACTTATAATTCCAAGAATAAGCGCTAATCCGCGTACGTGCTGTAGGTCTAAGTGATACATATCTTTAACACCTGACACAAGTGCATATGACCCTGCAACTAGGCCAAATAATGGAGGGTGCTCGAGGTATGGAGTAACCAACCTAAAATGTGTTTTTTGATAAGTAATGTCTTTTGCATTTGAATACACTGCATGCGGAGACCATGAAGTAGGTGCATGATTCTGAATAAGATTAATCCCAAGCCACGTCCAAGCATACTCATCAAATGTAGCCCCTAGCCTAGGCCAAGTATATAAATTATTAGATCTAAGTAAGAAACCCAATAATACTATTCCGATTAAAATAATATATCTAAACTTTTGAATGTATTTATCCATATGATCTATTCAATAAAATCGAAATACGAATATCGAAACTTGAAACAATTTTCAAAATATTAATTTTCAATTTATCTAAACGTTTTTATCATTAGTATTTTTGTAATTTGTATTTGTTTCGGATTTCGTGCTTTGGTATTCGGATTTCTGATTCTTGAATCCTAAATCATAAATCATAAATCATCATGATTTACTCTTTCCAGCAGTCGTAGGCTTTGGTTTATAGCTTTTTCCCAACTAAGTGTTCTGGCGTATTCTAAACAGTTTTTTTGGAATTCCTGATATAGTTTCTTGTTTTGAAAAAGAAGCATAATTTGTCTTGCCATTTCTCGTGGAGAGTTTTCTGTTAACACAACTCCAGTCTGTCCATTTTTTACAGAATCCCTCAAGCCTGCCACATCGTAGACTACTGCCGGTGTGGATTGGCTCGCAGCTTCAGCAATTACAAGTCCCCAACCCTCTTTTACTGATGCATGTAATATTAAATGTGCCATTGACATTCGTTTAAGTTTATCAGCATCGCTCAACGTACCTAAAAACTCTACGGACTGAGATATTCCATAATCATTTGTCATGCGCTTGAGATGTTGTATATATTGGGGATTCCCTTTTCCAATAATCCATAATTTTGCTTTTGCATCTTCTTTATTAATGAATGCAAAGGATTTAATGACCTCTTCTATTC
>WNFL01081321.1_pt1 | contig 26043 bp, 27 predicted proteins | sample 5400361 | NCBI WGS metagenome assembly WNFL01 (sample SAMN13153351, study PRJNA577476) | soil metagenome | isolation source: 40 cm soil on Douglas fir-dominated hillslope | place: USA:California | collected 2013-09-17
CGACCAGACTGACATGAAGATGAGCATCGCCGAGAACTTCATGCGATCGGCAAACGCGCCCGCGATCAACGCCGGGGTGATAATCGCAAAAGTCAGCTGGAACATGGCATACACCGTTTCGGGAATGGTGAGCGCCAAGTGCGATACAGTGATCTTGTTCGCATCCTTCATGATGGTCATGCCGTTCAAAAGTGCGCGGGTTGAGCCACCGAGGTATGCGCTGCCCGGCGTAAATGCCCACGAATAGCCGATTAACCACCACAAAATCGTCACCACACAGGTGATGGCGAAGCTTTGCATCAGCGTTGCTAGTACGTTCTTCTTGCGGACCATTCCGCCGTAGAAGAGGGCGAGCCCCGGTATGGTCATCATCAACACCAAAGCCGTGGAGGTCAGCATCCAGGCGGTATCGCCGGAATTGATCTTGTCCGTGCCGATAAGTTGCGGTTCAGTCGGTGCGGCGGGAGCCGCTGCGGCATCTGGCGCAGCGGGCGCCGCAGAATCGGCCGCAGGTGCTGAAGCTTGTGCGGCTGATGGTGCTGAGGCGGGCGTGTCTTCAGCCCATACGGCGGGGATGGAGATCGTCAATAGCCCGAGAACGACCAATCGTCGTAACAGTGTAGTCATCGATGCGAACCCCTTTTTAGATTGCTTGAGCGTCGCGCTCGTTTGTGCGAATTCTTATGACGTGCGCCAGATCGAAGACAAAAATCTTTCCATCACCGACTTTGCCGGTCTTGGCCGAGTTGATGATTGCCTCGATGACCTGGTCGGCCATCGTATCCACGACGGCGATTTCAATCTTTATCTTAGGGACGAATTCGACGGCATACTCGGCACCCCGATAAATTTCAGTGTGCCCCCGTTGACGGCCAAAGCCGCGAACGTCGGTGACGGTGACGCCTTGCACGCCCACGTCGCTGATTGCCTTGCGAACGTCATCGAGCTTGAACGGTTTAATAATGGCGGTAATTAGTTTCATCGAACGACATCCCTCCCATTGTTCTTAAAATTGGATCCGCTATCCGTTCGCCACACACCCGTCAATACCGATTGGTGTTAAAAAACGGATACGGGGTCAGCCAGCAGCACCTGTCATGCCAACTTTGAGTAATAGAATGAGATCAGCGAGTTGCGAAAATTGAAGATATGGCACATGCCGGCTCGTGCACTTGAATCGCGCACGTGTTCGGTTTTTGTGCTTCGTATTGCGGCAGGCAGCGCCTAGACATATTCAGTCGAACATTTCTATCCTGGGTCTCGTCCGCAGTCATTCGACGGCTGTTGCTGACTGACTTCTATGTAGACAACGGAAGGAGCTTGCCGCTGTGGCGAGACCTTCCGGTAATCGCATATTGGCGGCTGCCCGCTGCGGTTGGCATACCACTGATTATTTGGGCGCCGTTGCGACATCCCTTGGCGCGGGCGCCCTGATGACTCCGTCGGCACGAGTGCCATCGTGAGTAACGGATTTCGCGCATAGAGGGTAAAGTCACCACTATGCGATTTCAGATTCTAACTGCTCAATGATCGGACAACTCGTCCCATGAGGTTGATCGCACGCTGCCACCAAGCTTCGCAACACATCGCGCAATCGGGCTAGGTCTACTAGCTTGCTCTCGACGAGGGCCAATTTCGCCACCGCGAGCGAACGGTTTTCTTTGCAAGCTCCCTTAGCGTCGAGCTTTAATAGCCGCTGCACTTCCTTCAGTGACATCCCGAGCGCTTGCGCCCGCTTGATGAAGCGCACTCGACTTGCGGTCTCCGGCGTGTAATACCGAAATCCGCGCGTGCGTTTCGGGGGCAGGCTAACGAGTCCACGGCGCTGGTAGTACCGCACGGTCTCGACATTCACGCCCGCCGCGTGGGCAATGTGACCAATTGTGAGGTTCGCCTCAGTCATACTTGACTCCGTACCTAAGTACATGGTGTAGGCTACACCCCATGCAGACCGCAACCAAGCAATTGTGGGCCAGCGTGTTGGCGGCGATCGTAGGCTCGCTTTGCTGTGTCGCGCCGTTGGTGTTGCTGACCCTTGGAATCAGTGGTGCTTGGATCAGCCAGTTGACGGCGCTCGAGCCCTATCGGCCGATCTTCATTGGCGTAATGCTTGTCTTCATTGGTCTGGCGTTTCGGCAGCTGTATGTCGTTCCGGCTCGATGCGCGCCAGATGAAGTCTGTGCGAATCCGCGACTACAGCGGCGGCAGCGACAAATTTTTTGGGTCGTCGTCGCCGGGCTCGCGGCACTCATCGCATTCCCGTGGTACGCCCCGTTACTAATCAGCTAAAGGAAAACACTCATGTGTCGCTTCACTCTCGGTTCTGTGCCTTTGTTGAGTCTGCTGATCGGCGCCGGCGTCGCCTTTGCCGCGCCTCCGCAGACCACCACCCTCGCGGTGGAGAATATGACCTGCGGCACCTGTCCGATCGTGGTCAAAAAGGCGCTTGAGCATGTGCCGGGGGTAACCGCAACGTCGGTCGATTTCGACAAGAAGACTGCAACCGTTACCTTCGATCCCGACAAGGCGACCACTGCGAAACTTACTCAGGCGACGACGGAAGCAGGCTTTCCCTCGAAGGTCGTTTCGAAGCCGTGAGCACCGCCATTCTAGAATCTGTGCTGACCTGCCCACGCTGCGGGCACGCACAGCAAGAGATCATGCCAACCGATGCGTGTCAGTACTTTTACGAATGCACTCAGTGTAAAACGCTGCTAAAGCCGAAGGCGGGCGACTGCTGCGTGTTTTGTTCTTATGGATCGGTCGTTTGTCCACCGATTCAAGAGCAACGTGACTGCTGTCATTAGTCAGGCGTATTTTTTTAACGCGAAGAAGTTCGCTGCAAGCCCGAGGCCGAGCGGTAAACACCACCAAAAGAAACCCGCGCCAGGCCGGGTAACCCAGTCGTTCCGAGTGCGGTTGTCCGCCTGATCGCTCACGTGACTCTCAATCCGCCCTCCGAAGATCTACCACTCAAGCCCAACGCCCCTCTGGCTACTCCCACGACTTGCGGCTTCTCGCTCATCACCGATTCTCCGTTTTGACTGCAAGCACGCAGCCGAGTCTTCGCATCCATGGGTCTAGCGTAATCGTAGACCCTGTAGCAGCTACGGACTCAAGAGATTTTTTGAGTCCGGTTAGGGTTCTGGTTGAGTTATTCTGATGACGCACCGCTAACGCGGATGAAGTGAGCACCGACTCCGCCAGCTCCTCGATATTGGCAAGTCCAGGAACAAAGGAACACCGTTACCAGCTATGAGCGTGAACCTACGCAGAGTCGTTATCGTCGTTGCTGTCCTGAACCTTGCCTATTTTGGGGTCGAGTTTACGGTGGCACTTGCTATCGGATCGGTCTCGCTTTTCGCGGACAGCATCGACTTCTTAGAGGACGCGTCGATTAATTTCCTGATTGCCGTCGCGCTCGGCTGGAATGCAACTCGCCGGGCTCGTTTGGGAATGGTCCTCGCGGGCATCCTGCTTGTCCCCGGTCTGGCGACGCTGTGGGCAGCGTGGGGCAAGTTTATGGTACCCACGCCGCCGGCACCGATCCCTCTGACGCTGGCCGGTCTGGGTGCCTTGGCGATCAATTTGTCATGTGCCTTCATGCTGGCGCGCTTCCGGGCACACAGCGGCAGCCTGACGCGAGCGGCGTTTCTTTCAGCTCGTAACGACACGGTGGCGAATGTCGCGATCATCGCAGCCGGGTTCGTTACCGCGTATACGCATTCCGGCTGGCCCGACCTCATCATTGGGCTCGGCATCGCCGCGATGAACGCTGATGCCGCGCGAGACGTCTGGAGGGCGGCGCGGGAGGAACACAGGATTGCCGACTCCGAGCGGATTTCAAGCTAAGTCGCGCCAGAGTTCGGCGTGCCGAACTGTTTCTGATCACCTGCATAATGCGATACCGGTTTCGGTGTGGTGAGTTCGCAATTGCAGCCCTCAGTTCACATTTGTGGCCCCCAGTTCACTATTTGCGGCACTCGACAACAGCCGCCGAAAGTTACCGTTGTAACCGAATTGCCGATTCGAGAGATCAACCTGTGATCCGGGGGATCGAGCCTGCGATTCAACTTGTGCGAGATCGAATCTGACCGGTCGACGCCACCAACGCCTTCATCAAGGGCGGCGTGGCGCAGACCCTCGACGATGAGTCGATTCAGGCCATCGAGGCCTGGCTCAGTTCGCTGGCGCCGGCCGAGAGCCGGTGATGTGACGCTCTGTTTGTGAAACGAATATTTCAACCGAGAGGATCGTGACAATGCAAAGGCCAATTTCGCGTCGCACACTGGTCAATTACGCGTTGGTAACCGCCGCATTCCTGCCGGCGCTGCGCATCGGCACAGAAGCTGCCGCGGCTGAAGCGCTCACACCACTGGATCCGAGCGATCCGGCGGCGAAATCGCTCGGCTACCTAGGCGATTCGTCGAAGGTCGACGCATCCGCCAATCCAACATACAAACCCGATCAGACCTGTTCGAGCTGCGCACAATTTCAGGGAAAGCCCGGCGAGCACCAAGGCGGCTGCAACATATTCCCGGGGAAGAGCGTTGCCGCCGGAGGCTGGTGCAAAGTCTGGGCGAAGAAGCCCGGCGCGTGAAAATCTCTCGAAGGTATCGCTCGAACGGTCACCTCAGCTCGCACTGTCGCCTCGAGGCGACTCGCTGCTCGCGACTCGCATTTCATTCGTAACCTACGACCCGCACGGGGTAACCGGCCCGTAACCGCCTACCCAAACACTCATTCCATCGCGCAACGGCGCCGCAGTATCGGTGCCGGCCTTGTTGCCTTGTATCGACTCGAGAGGTGCAGATCGCTATGCCAACTCTGAATGTCAACGGCAAGCCGGTGACGGTGGACGTGCCGGCGGATACGCCCATCTTGTGGACGCTTCGCGACGAGCTGGGCCTCACTGGAACGAAATTGGGATGTGGTATGGCGCTTTGCGGAGCGTGCACGGTGCATCTGGATGGCGTGGCGATCCGCTCTTGCATCACCCCGGTCTCAGCCGCCGCCGGCAAAGCGGTCACCACCATTGAAGCCATCGGCGGCACGCCGATCGGCCGGAAGGTGCAGGCGGCCTGGCAGCGCCTAAACGTCCCTCAATGCGGCTATTGCCAGAGCGGGCAGATAATGCAGGCTTCCGGCCTGCTCGCGAAGAAGCCGAAACCGAGCGATCAGGACATCGACGACGCGATGTCCGGCAACATCTGCCGGTGCGGCACGTATCAACGGATCCGCGCTGCCATCAAAGCCGCTGCGCAGGATGCGTGACGTGCGCGCGATTCTCGAGAATGTCAGCCGAAGGGGTTTCATCCGCGGTGCCGCGTCAGTCGGCGGCCTAGTGGTCGGCATGCGGATACTGCCGGTGAGCTACGCTGCACCGCGGCCGGCTGCCCCCGCGACCGATGTCCCGCTTTTCAATCCCACGGCATTTATCGCCATCGACAGCACAGGTCTCGTCACGATCGTGGCCCATCGATCCGAGATGGGACAGGGAATCCGCACCGGACTCCCGATGGTGGTCGCGGACGAACTCGACGCCGATTGGTCTCGGGTGCACGTCTCACAGGCGGTCGGTGACGAAGCGACTTACGGCGGGCAGAACACGGACGGCTCCCGCAGCATGCGCCACTTTCTGCAGCCCATGCGGCAAATGGGCGCGGCCGTACGTCAGATGTTGGAGGCGGCGGCGGCGGCCTCATGGGGCGTCCCCGTGGCTCAGGTTCACGCTCGCAACCACCAGATCATTCATACCGCGACCGGGCGGGTTCTTGGATATGGGGAGGTCGCCGCAGTTGCGCGCGCGCTGCCGGTGCCGAAACCGGAAACGCTGAAGCTGAAGAAGCGCTCGGAGTTTCGCTATATCGGCAAGGGCCTGCCGATAGTGGATCTTGAAGATATGACCACCGGCCGAGCCGGCTATGGCATCGATGTCAGGTTGCCGGGAATGAAGTACGCGGTAATCGCGCGTCCCCCGGTTTACGGAGGCCGCGTCGCCTCCTTCGACGGAGCACCCGCTCAGTCCGTGGCCGGCGTCGAACGCGTGCTGAAGCTCGCGGGTACGCCGCCGCCATCGGGGTTCCAGCCGCTCGGCGGCGTTGCGGTCATCGCACGCAACACATGGGCGGCCATCCAAGGTCGCCGCAAGCTCAACATCACGTGGGACGACGGGCCGAATCGCTCCTATGACTCCGCCGCGTACCAGAAGGAACTCGAGGAAACGGTACGCCGGCCCGGAAAGGTCGTGCGCAACGACGGTGACGCGCTCGGCGCGCTCGCCTCCGCCGCGAGCGTCGTGAAGGCCGACTACTATGTTCCGCACATCGCACATGCGTCGATGGAGCCGGAGGCGGCGACGGCCACGGTCGCCGACGGGCGCTGCGAAGTGTGGTCGTGCACCCAGTTTCCGCAGGTGTCGCGCGACGAAATTGCGAAGGCGCTGCGGATTCCGGCCGACCGCGTGAAAGTCAACGTAACGCTCCTCGGCGGCGCATTCGGACGCAAGGCGAAGCCCGACTACATCGTCGAGGCCGCGCTGCTATCGCAATTGGTCGGTGCGCCGGTCAAGGTTACGTGGACGCGGGAGGACGATATCCACCACGATTATTACCATACCGTCAATGCGCAGCATCTAGAAGCGGCGCTCGATCCTCATGGCCATGCGACCGCATGGCTTCATCGAGTCGCATTCCCGGCCATTCCGTCGACGTTCAAGCCGAACATCGTCTACGCGAGCGATGGCGAGCTCGGTCAGGGCGTCGTCGACCTGCCTTATGCGATTCCGAACATCCGCTGCGAGAACGGCCAGGCGCTGCCGCACGTGCGCATCGGCTGGTTCCGTTCCGTTCTCAACATTCCGCACGCCTTCGCCGTGTGCTCATTCGCCGATGAGCTTGCCCATGCGGCGGCCCGTGATCCGAAGGATTACCTCCTCGAATTGCTTGGGCCGCCGCGGCATGTCGATCTCACCCGGGGCGGCGTGAACTACCAGAACTATGGTGATGACATCAACGTATTCCCCATCGACACGGGCCGCCTACGCCATGTGGTCGAGTTGGCGGCGCAGAAAGCACAGTGGGGGCGAAAGCTTCCCGCCGGCCACGGGCTCGGCATCGCGGTGCATCGCAGCTTCATCAGTTACGTGGCCATCGTCGTCGAAGCGGCGGTCGGCAAGGACGGCACGCTGTCCGTCCCGCGCGTCGACATGGCAGTGGACTGCGGATTCCCCGTGTTTCCGGACCGGATCCGATCGCAGATGGAAGGCGCGGCCGTGATGGCGTTGAGCTCGGCTCTCTATGGAGAAATCACCTTCAGCGAGGGGCGGGTTCAGCAAAGCAATTTCAACGATTTTCAGGTGGCACGCATGAACGCGGCGCCCCGCGAGACGCATGTGCACATCGTCGACAGCGATGAACCGTCCGGCGGCGTCGGTGAGCCGGGCGTGCCGCCATTTGCTCCGGCGCTGTGCAATGCCATCTTTGCAGCAACGGGCAAACGCATTCGACGGCTTCCGATCGGCGCCCAACTGAAAAGCTGAGGCGTTCGCGCACCGGGTGCCACCTCTTTCTTCTCCCATAAAAGGATCATCACCATGACACTACCCACTCATCCTCTCGGCAACAGCGGCTTGCACATCACCGGCGTCGGATTCGGTTCGTGGGCCGTCGGCGGCGGCGGCTGGTCCTATGGCTGGGGTCCGCAAGATGATACTGAGTCTCTGGCCACGATGCGCCATGCGCTCGAGTTGGGGGTCAATTGGATCGACACCGCGGCGATCTACGGGCTCGGGCATTCCGAGGAAGTGGTTGGGCGGCTCATTCGCGAATTGCCGCACTCCGAACGTCCGCTTCTCTTTACGAAGTGCGGCCTCGTCTGGGACGAGCGCGATCCCATGAAGCCGCCGCGGCGGAATCTCAGCCCTGATTCGATCCGCCGCGAATGCGAAGCCTCGCTCCGCAGGCTGGGTGTCGAGCGCATCGATTTGTATCAATTCCACTGGCCCGACGCGAGCACGCCCGTCGAGGACTCCTGGTCCGCCATGCTGAAGCTCATCGAGGAAGGCAAGGTCCGTGCGGCAGGCGTATCGAACTTCGACGCGACTCTGCTCGAGCGTTGCGAGGCGATCCGGCACGTGGACTCTCTGCAGCCGCCGTTCTCGCTGATCGATCGCACGGCGGCGGAGAAGGAGATTCCCTGGTGCGCGAGCAATGATACCGGGGTCATCTGCTACAGCCCCCTGCAGTCCGGACTGCTGACGGAGAGTTTCACGGCGGAGCGCATGGCAGCCCTGGCCGAGGACGATTGGCGGCGCCGCGCGACCGAGTTCCAACAACCGTCGCTCGGACGGAATCTCGCCTTGCGGGACGCGCTGCAGCCCATCGCGCAACGGCACGAAACCTCCGTGTCATGCATTGCCATTGCCTGGGCCCTCTCGTGGCCCGGCGTGAGCGGAGCCATCGTCGGCGCCCGCACGCCGAAGCAGGTGGACGGCTGGATCGGAGCGGCGGCAATCAAACTCACTCGTCGTGATCTCGACGAGATCGCGGCGGCAATTTGGGACAGCAAAGCGGGCACAGGGCCGAGCAGGATACGTCGACCGCGCGTGCTCAGGCGCGACGTGGCGTGATCGCACCGGTGGCCGCCACCCAGACCGAACCGACGAGTACGCCGGCCCGCAGGCAACCGCAGTGTTGTCTACGACATGGTGCCTGGGTACGCTTACCGCCCACGGAACACATTCAGCTGCCTTCACAACTTGGAATCTACTAATGGCAACCACAGTCAACTTCAAGCGCCCCGACGGGCAGAACATTCAGGGCTACCTGGCCGAACCGGAGCACGCCGCCGGTGCTGCGGCCCTCGTCGTCATCCAGGAGTGGTGGGGGATCAACCAACAAATCCGCGGCGTCGCCGACCGTCTGGCGAGTGCAGGCTACATCGCGCTCGTGCCCGATCTCTACCGCGGCAAATCCACGGTTGAGGCCGAAGAGGCACATCATCTGATGACGGGGCTGAACTTCGCCGATGCCGCCTCCCAGGATGTCCGTGGTGCTGTGCAGTTCCTGAAAACCAGGAGCGCCAAGGTCGGCGTAACGGGCTTTTGCATGGGGGGCGCGTTGACCTTGCTGGCCTCGTGCATGGCTCCCGAGATCGACGCCGCCGTGGTCTGGTACGGCTGCCCGCCGCTGCAATACATCGACGCCACCAAAATCCGGGCGCCGCTGCAGGCGCATTGGGCCACGCAGGACGAGTTCTTCCCGATCGCCACCATCGATCAGCTGCAAGATAAACTGCGCGAAGCCGGCGTGACCTTCGACTTCCACCGCTACCTCGCGCGCCATGCCTTCGCCAACGAGACCGCCGTTGGGCCGGGCCGCATTCCCGAAACCCAGTACGACCCGGTCTGGTCGCAGCAGGCATGGGACCGCACCTTCAGTTTCTTCGGCCGCTGGCTGAGATGACGCGGGCCGCAAGCGCGACTAGTGTTTGGCCGATTCAATCGCGTTACTACACCACCTGATGTAGAGTGCGGCTGGGATGACGAGCGTCGAGTGCGCCCGGGTGGATATGAAGAGATTTCTTGGTCTAATTCTCGTTTTATCTTTGGCAGGTTGCGCCACCTGCAAGAGCACGGATTCGCCCGAAGTGTGCAGGACAAAAGAGCGTGATCATGCAAAGCCTCGTGCGCTGACGGCCGTTTACACAACAGCGCCCGGGGTCATTCAGCGGCCCGTTGCCGCAAACGGCTTGAGATGATCCGCCATCGCCTTCTGGAACGCGGGGCGCGCTTCGCAGCGCGCTTGATACGCTTTGAGCGCCGGCCGATCCGACACGAGGTCGGTATGGCGCAGGATGCGGAGCACGGTAGTCATCATCAGATCCGCCGCCGTGAACCGGTCCTCCAAATAGTCGCGGTCGCCGAGCCAGTTCTCGACCGCGCCAAGACGCTTCTGCACCCCCTCGACTGCCGTCGGCCGGCGTAGCGGCGCCCAGGCCTCGCGTGCATGGAACAGATCGAGTTCGGCGAGGTTCTGGATCTGCGGCTCGACTGAGTTCAAAGCCGCGAAAACCCACGCGCTCGTGCGCGCCCGTCCGTTCGAATCCCCCGGCATCAACGCATCGGACCGCTCGGCGATGTGGATCACGATGGCGCCCGACTCGAACAGCTTGAGATCGCCGCTCTCGATGGCCGGAACCTGGCCAAACGGCTGAAGAGCGCGATAGGCGGCCGTTGCCTGGTCCTCAGGTCCGATCAGCTTTTCTTGATACGGTATACCTGCTTCCTCGAGCGCCCAGCGCACCCGTAAGTCGCGCACCAGCCCCTGCGCAAGCGGCGGTACCCAGCGAAAGGCATTCAATGTAATCATCGGAGTACTCCGTTCACGATGCGTCGGCCATCGCGGGTTTGATCGGCCGGGTACGTCCGTCATCCTCGTAGCGGTCGTGCCGTCTCACCCAATCGGTGAGATTGCCGTTCTTGGTCTCGTTGCGTCCTTTGGGAACGACATCGAGCCAGTTATAAACGGGCAGGAACATCTCGCCGCCGCGGCCATAGGTTGAATAGGTGTGGTAAATCGTCCCGTGGTCGCCCGTCGCCCCGTCGTCGTCCATGTAGAAGACGCTGATGCCCGGAAGTTCGTCGATCTCGGGATCGGGGAGTTCGCCGAAGTTATAGAAGACGCCGCCCTCCCGCATACCCTTCGGGAAGGAGACGTGGTAGTCGAGGTTGAAATCGCTGGCGGCGGACGAAACCCAGCGGAATTTCCAGCCCATTCGCCGACGATAAGCGTCCAGCTTCTCGATCGGCCCGCGCGAGACTGCTGCAAAGCTCACGTCGTTGTGCTCGAAGTGTTGCCTCGCGCCGCGGGACAGCCCTCCTGCCAATCCGGACCGAACATGAAGTGATACACGACGAGTTGGCTGCGTCCGTCGAACAAGTCGCCGAGGGTCACCGTGCCGTCATTGCCTCGAAAGACATAATCCTTCTTGACCATGACCCAGGGCAGCGCGCGGCGCTTCGTCGACAAGCGGTCGCGCTCGCGAGTGAACGCCTTCTCCTCGGCGAGGAGGGCACGGCGGGCTTCGATCCATTGTTCCTCCGAGACGATGTCGTGCTTGGTCATGGGGGTCTCCTGTCAATAGTGGGGGAGAAATACCGCTGCAGCTTGTCGAGCGCGCCGTTCCAGCCCTCCTCGTGGCTCCGGCGCGTGTCCTCGTCGCGCAGACGCGAATGAGTGAAAGTCAGTTCGGTGCCCTCGGCAATCGCGCGAAGCTCGATCTCGACGAGCGATTCGCCGGGATCTTCGCCGGCTTCCCATCGCCAGCTCATTGCCAGGCGTGCAGGTCTTGCGACCTCGAGATATTCGCCGCTGCTCTCATGCTCGCTGCCGTCGAGGGTGCGGAAACGAACCCGGAAGCGCCCGCCGACGCGCACGTCGGTTTCCGCCAGCAGCACGGGACCGGCGTCCGGACCCCACCAGCAAGCGATGCCGTCGGGCGTCGTCAGCGCGTCGAAGACGATTGACGGCCGCGCCGCGATCCGGCGCACGAGGGTAAGGCTGGTCATCGGCCGCTCTTCCTCGCTTCGGCTTCCTTGCGTTCGGCATAGGCGGCGAGTCGGTCGAGACTGCGCGACCAGAAGCGCTCGTAGCGGCGGAGCCAGTCCATGGCCGCCCGCATGGGTTGCGGGGACAACCGCACCGTCACGGTCCGTCCCACCTTTGATCGGGTGATCAGGCCGGCGTCGTCGAGCACGTCGAGATGCTTCATGATCGCCGGCAGCTTGATCGCGAAGGGTCGCGCGAGCTCGCTCACCGAGGCGCCGTCCTCGCGCTCGAGGCGGGCGAGGATGGCACGCCGGGTCGGGTCGACGAGCGCCGCGAAGGTGCGGTCCAGTTGCGCGCTATAGTTCACCATGTAGTGAAGTGTTGGTCAGAATGCCGCCGTTGTCAACCCCCCGGCGGGAGAGCCGGCGGCAGTGAACTCGGCCGTCTGCAGGAGCTCCGGCGACCGTGGGCGGGCTCACGAGTTGAGGTCTTGAGCCGTACTGGTACAGTAGCGGCAAAAGACCCCGCACAGGAGCCGCCATGGGCGAAAGAATCGATCGATCGCACCCAATGTTGACCAGCCGCGCCGCGCGCCGGGTACGGCGAGTCGGCGCCCCCGGTGTCATCGCCGTGCTCGCGGCGATGCTTGCTCTATCCGGTTGCGGTGAATCGAAAGACGGCGATGAGTCGACCAAGATCAACGGGTCCATTCACGTGCCCGCAGGCAAGCCGCCCGGCGCCGTCGCGACGGTCAATGGCTCGATTCATATTGATGACCAAGCCGCGGTGACCGGTGCAACGACCGTGAACGGCAGCGTGCATCTGGGCGATCACGCGGCCGCGACGTCGCTCAGCAGCGTGAACGGTTCGATCGCGCTCGGCGACGGTGCGCACGTGTCCGGCAGCGCGTCCTCGGTGAACGGCAGCATGAACATCGCCGGCGCGTCGCATGTGGAAGGCGGCATCCTGGTGGAGAAGCCATCCAGTGAATTGCTTCAATTGGTGCGCGACGTGCCGCGCATCGTGATTGGACCGGGCGCGACCGTGCAGGGCGATCTGCGCTTCGAACGCACGGTCCAGCTCTTCGTCAGCGACAAGGCGACCATCGGCCCGGTGACGGGTGCAACGGCGATACCGTTCACCGGAGACACCCCACCCTCCTAGGCGCCGTGAGCGACGATAGCGTGACGCCGCGCCGGTGAATTTGTGATACTGCCGCTCAATCAACGTTTCGAGAAAGGTACAGCCATGCACAATCCCCGTTTCCCCGCATTGTTCGCCGCGACCCTGCTCGCCTTCGTCGGATCCGCCGCATTCTCGGCCGCCGTCAATCCTGATCCGGCGCTGGTGAGCGCCGTCGCGAACCCTGCGCGCAGCGCCACTGCGGTGGCAAGAGACCCGGCCCGCCACCCGGTGGAAGAACTGACATTCTTTGGCCTCGCACCCACCATGACGGTGGTCGAGCTGTGGCCGGGCGGCGGCTATTGGACCGACATCCTGGGTCCCTATCTCGCCCCGAAAGGCCATTACTACATTGCCTTGCCCGCACCGGGAAATGCCGAGGAAGATGCGAGCGTCAAGCGCTTTCGCGCTCGCATCGCCTCGGAGAAGGACCGGCTCGGTGTACTTCACGAGACTTCGCTCGGGGCCGGTCATTTCGACATCGCTCCGCCCGGCTCCGCCGACCTCGTGCTGACCTTCCGCAACTTTCACAACTGGATGGGAGATGGCTACGCGGAGGATGCGTTGGCCGCGTCCTTCAAGGCGCTCAAACCCGGCGGCATTCTGGGGATCGAGGAACATCGCGGCCGGAACGATCAACCGCAGGACCCAAAAGCCAAGAATGGCTATGTGCGCCAGGACTATACGATCGCATTGGCAAAGAAAGCGGGCTTCGAATTCGTCGGCTCCTCGGAAGTGAATGCCAATCCGCGAGACACGAAGGACTGGGTTGACGGCGTCTGGACGCTGCCGCCGACACTGTCCCAGGGCGAGAAGGATCGAGCTCGATATGCCGCCATTGGCGAAGCCGATAACTTCGTGCTCAAGTTCCGCAAGCCGCGTTGAGGTTGCACGTGATGCGCTCGAGCTGGATCAGATCTCCGGGCCAATCACGATCGGCGAGCCGTCGCTGAATCGTGACGCGCGAAACGGCGCCGGGTCCACCGACGGAGCGGTGCCGATCGCAAGCTCGGCCGCCAGCCGCCCGGCGGCCGGACCAATACCGAAGCCGTGTCCGGAGAATCCGGTAGCGACCGTGAGGCCGGGCAACGTACCGAGCGGGCTGATATAGGGCACGACGTCCGGCGTGACATCGATGTATCCAGCCCACTGCTGCACGATGTGCGCGCCGCGGAACTGCGGGTACAACTTGATCATCGCCGCGAGGGCTTCCCGATTCAGGGTTCTATTCGGCGCGGGATCCAAGACTCGCGCCGCTTCGAACGGGCTCGGTCGATCCAGCGCCCAGCTGCGCGGCGCGCGAAGCTCGCGCAGCGACTGCGCATTCACGCGCAATCGCAACGAGTCGCGTTCCTTGCGAATGGTCGGCAGGAATTCGCGCAAATACCGGAGCGAATCCGGCACGAAGGGCGCGACGTACCCGGCGCCCCGGGCGATCGTATAACCGCCATCGCGCCGCTTGCGGTAACCCACTTCATCCATATAGGTACAAGGATCCGGTCCCACCACCGGCGCCGTGCGCATCACCGACGCCAGCACTTTCAATTGCGGCAGGCGGATGCCGAGATTCGCGCAGAAGAGGCTCGACCACGCCCCACCGGCGAGGATGACGGCATCGCATGCAATGCGTCCTCGTTCGGTAATGACCGCCGCCGCGCGGCCGCCGGTGCGTTCGATGCCGCGCACGGCGCAATGAGCGAGAACGACCGCGCCCTTGCGCTGCGCGGCACGTGCAATCGCGGGCGCGGCCCGCTGCGGTTCCGCGCAACCGTCAGTGGGCACATACAAACCGCACGCGTAGGTCCTGCTCGCGCCGGGCATGAGCGCGGCAAGATCGGCGCCGCGCACGATTCGGGTACCGATATCGTAGGGTTTCGCCATGTCTGCCCATGCCGTGAAACGCAACTCGTCGGCTTCGCTTTCGCCCACGTAAAGAACGCCGCATTCGCGAAACCCCGTGTCGGTCTCGGTCAGACGGTTCATGTCGCGCCACAACTCCAGACTCTGCACGATCAACGGCATTTCCCGCGCGTCGCGGCCGGCCTGCCGGCACCATCCCCAGTTCCGGCTGGATTGTTCGCAGGCGATGTATCCCTTTTCGCAGAGCACCACGGGAATCCCGCGATCGGCCAACGTCAGCGCGGCGAACGTGCCGACAATGCCCCCGCCGATGACGGCCACGCCGGTAGCGGCAGGCATCACCTCATCGGACATGATGGAATCGACGTAGGGACCCATGAGCCGCCTTGTTGTTATTTCTTGACTGCGCCGAGATGGGCAATCACCCGCAGAACTGGGCTTTCATCGCCGCTGTCCATTGATTCATTCTATCCGATCTCTATATCGCGAAATAAACGCAATATACTTGCCGGAGCCGCCCCTAACAGGCCAGGTTGAACTCCTCATGGATCACTCCATACCCCTAATCGACATCGGTCCGTTATTCGGCGCGCCCGGTCCGGTGCAAAACCTGTGCGGCCAGGCGATCATGCGGGCCGCGGCCTCTTCGGGTTTCATGGTGGTGCGGGGGTTTCCGCCCGAAGTACCTGTGGGCTGCACCGCCCGGGCAGATCTATTGCGCTTATTTCAGCTGCCCGAGACTGAGACCCGCAAACTCTGGCGCCAGAAATTCGATCCCGCGCACCCCAACGTATATCGCGGATGGTTTCCGCTGCAGCCAGGTTTCCTGACTGCCAAGGAAGGTATCGACATGGGCGCCGACGTCGTCCACGGCGCCGCAGTGGTGTGCAGCGACGATCCTCTACGCGAGGCCACTCCCCTGCCCCCTGCCGAGGCGTTGCCGGGGTGGCGCGAGTCTGTGTCCGCCTACTATCGCGCCATGGAAAGGGTGAGCCAGGCATTGATGCGGGCGATTGCGCGAGGTTTATCGCTGGAGGAACGTTACTTCGACCGGGCATTCGACAGAGGTCTGTCGACGTTGCGCTTGCTGCGCTACCCGGTTCGAACCGATGCGGAACAGACGGCTCAATCGGATCCGCACGTCTGGGTGACCCACGACGGGGATCGGTTCTATGTGAATGGCGCACCGCATGTCGATTCGGGATTTTTGACGCTGCTGGCGCAGGACGGTGTCCCGGGTCTGCAAGCGCGCCACCGCGACGGTACCTGGCTCGATGTACCGCCGATCGATGATGGTCTCGCGGTCAATTTCGGCAAGGTGCTCGAGCGCTGGTGCGGCGGCAGAATCAACGCAACCGAGCACCGCGTGATCGGAGCCGGTCGGGAGCGCATGTCCATCCCATTTTTCTATGAAGCACGCGCCGATGCCGAAATCCGGCCGCTGCCGATGGACGGCGCGTCATTCGATCCGTTCCTCTACGGCGACTACCTGTGGGCGACGACGACCCAATTCGTCGAATTCAAGGGGATGGAATCGCTGCGCAAACCCATGCGGCGGACTTGAACTCGCGACGCATCGCCCCCAACGTGGGAACGTGAGCCTGCGCCGCGCCCTTTCGAACCCCCTGTGGCTGGTCCTCGCGCTGCCCGTATACATCAGCTGGCGGCTGCTGCCCGCCCTGTCGGTCGGTACCTTTGGCGTTTTCGCCGGCATTACGGTGTTGATCGTTTGCTGCCTTGTCATTCCGGTGATCGTACGGAGCCGAGCGGTCAACAATCCCTCGCTCGCCAATCTCCTGGCTTGGATCGGCGTTCTGTCCATGGGCGTCTTTTCTTCTTTATTCGTCTTTACCTTGCTCCGCGAACTCGTTCTATTCGGCGCGCGTCTATTGCTGTCCCCCTCGCTCGCCGCTTCGATGGTTGCGTCCACCGCACGATGGGTGCTGGCGCTCACCGCATTCGTGACAATTGCGGGTTTGCACATCGCGGGCCGTCGGCCCAAAGTCGTCGAAATCGACATTCCGGTAGCCGGCCTTCCGGCGGCGTTGCACGGATTTTCGATCGCTCAGATCAGCGACGTGCATGTCGGGGCAACGATCCGGCGCGGCTTCGTCGAGGGAATCGTCGCGCTCGTCAATGGTTTACAAGCGGATCTGATCGCGGTAACCGGCGATCTGGTCGACGGTTCGGTGCAACAATTGTCTCTGCACACGGCGCCGTTGGCTGATTTGGCCGCCCGGCATGGCGTTTACTTCGTGACCGGCAATCACGAGTACTACTCCGGCGAGCGCGCCTGGACCGCGGAAATTCGGCGTCTCGGCTTGCGGGTGCTCAAGAACGAGCACGTGGTCTTGAATCATGACGGCGCCTCGCTGGTCCTCGCCGGCGTCACGGACTTGAGCGCTCATCATTTTGATGCTGCCGAGCACAGTGATCCTGCCGCGGCGCTGCGCGGTTCGCCGGCCGATGCCGGAGCCAAAATCTTGCTCGCTCACCAACCGAATTCAGCGGCCGGTGCTGCCGGCGCGGGCTTCGACGTGCAAATCTCCGGGCATACTCATGGCGGTCAGTTCTGGCCATGGAACTTCTTCGTCGGCTTGTTCCAGCCCTTCACCGGCGGCCTGTATCGATTGAAAAATTTGTGGGTATACGTGAGCCGCGGCACCGGTTACTGGGGGCCGCCGAATCGCTTCGGCGTCCCCTCGGAAATTACGCGCATTCGACTGATCGCCGCGGCATCCTGACCGAATGAACGGTGGGTTGCGGACCAAGGACGCGGTTCATTCGTCCTTGAATTTGATCGCCGCATGCGTGCCGTCGCAAAAAGGCTTGTTCTTCGACCCGCCGCACCGGCATAACGTCACGCGGTTGCGGACTTCATAGTGAAATCCGTCCGAACCGATCACTTGAACGCCGCCTCTCAACCACACCGGACCCGCACACTCATTCGCGGGATCTTCGATGAGCCCGATCGAGGGCTCAAACTGCGGCTCGATCGATTTCCCGGTCGCGTTGTCCCAGGCCACCAGCCGTCCGGACGGGCAGTCGCCGACCTGCCTCACAAAATTTTTCCTTGCGTTCGGATTATCGGTTTCATTGACCAGATTCCACACCTGTCCGTGCGGGTCGCAAAAACGCGCAAAAGCACACAGATGCTCCGCATCCGTCAGCGACTGGGTGGGGCCCTGCATGACCTTGGCCTGCCTTTGATAGGGTTCGCGGCTGGCGGTTTCCGTGCCGTCGAATTCAATCTTGACGTGCGAGTTGTCGCAAAACGGTTTCTTCGCGCTCTGTCCACACCGGCAAAGCGCGTACGTTGCTCGAGGGGGATACGCATGACCCGCAATCCACTTGACCGACTCGCCTGCTTTATTCGTACCGATAGTTTGCTTGCTCATCGGTAAGCCGCCGGAAACCATATAGGGGCCATTTTTGGCGATCTGGACCTTGGCATCGGATGCTCTATGTGCGCTCATTTTCTGTCTCCAATTGATGTTTCACTATCCGAGGAGAGCAAGACTCTTCACGCTCAAAGTAACTTGTCGAACTGCGCACGCACTATGAACCTCCAACGAGAACCGGTAAAGATCATGGGGGTCTCGTCCACCTCCAAATCCCGGCGCTGTCCGATTCGCGGATGGCGCGCCCGGCTCGGCAAAGATAATTGAGATGTGCGATCGCTTCGCCCGTTGCCATGCCGAGGAGATCGGAGGAGATGGGTCGGGAAAATAGGGCGCTGAACACCTCGACGACGCTCCTGGGCTCGGACAGCCAGTCCTCGAGCCGCGCCAAGCCGCGCCGATGCGATTCGATCAATTCGTCGACCCGCGCATGCAGTCCTTTGAAAGGACTATTGTGCGCGGGCAATACCAGCACGTCGTCCGGAACTCGCCAATTGACCATCGCCAACGAGTTGAGCCAATCGCTCAGCGGATCCGCCTCGGGTTCCGTGGGGTGCACCGACACATTCGACGAAATGCGAGGCAGAACCTGGTCCCCGGAGATCAACAACTTCAATTCAGGACAGTAGAGACAGGCGTGCTCCGGCGAATGGCCGGTACCGACGACCACGCTCCACTCACGGGCGCCAAGCCGCAGAATATCACCGTCTGAAATGCGGCGATAAGAGGCCGGCAATGGATAAATCATTTCGCCGAACGAGCCGAATTTTGCCTTGTACCGATTGATCGCCGACTCATCCCATCCGGCGGCACGGTAGAACTCGATGCCGTCATCGGGTGCCTTTCGTCCCGTGTCGGCCGCCATTAGACGACAGCTAAGGTACTCCAGGCGGCTCATCCAAAGTCCCACCTTGAAGCGCTCCGCGATCCAACCCGCCATGCCGCAATGATCGGGGTGCATGTGAGTCACCACCACCCGTAAAACCGGGGCACCGCCCAGAGCGCCGGCGAATGCGGCCTGCCACGCGTCCATCGTCTTCGCGGACTTGAGCCCCGTGTCCACGATGGTCCAACCACCCTCCTCTTCGATGGCCCAAACATTGATCCAGGGAAGCGAGGCGAACAGGGGCATCCGAAACCACAGCACGCCGGGCGCCACTTCGATCGCGGAACCGTCGCCGTTCCCGGGTTCTGCTTCAAACGGATAGTCCAGTGTCGTCGTCATCGTAAGCGCATTAAAACCCATTGCGCGCTCGATGTCCCGGCTGTCATGTGATCGGTGTAAAGAGCCGGCCCTCGCACGTGCGAGGGCCGAATGAAAGGAGAATCTCCATGAGAAGACCAGCGCCAATCGCAAGGTGAACCGTCGACTCGACGCTACCCGAGCCGCAACCTCCGCGATCAAGCGGATCCGTGCGCCGTCCCGTGTGCGGTCGCTGATTTCTTCTGGGGTACCTTCCTGCCGGCTCGACGTGCTTGCGACAAGCCAATCGCGATGGCTTGCTTTCGACTCTTGACCTTGTTGCCTGAGCGGCCACTCTTCAGCGTACCGCGCTTGAACTCATGCATCGATTTCCCGACTTTTCTGGACGCCGCTGCACTGTATTTTCTCGTCATGACGTCACACGCGTCCGGTGACGACCAAGACCAACAGAACGACGAGAAGAAGACCCAATCCCCCGCTCGGGTAGTAACCCCAGCCGGTGCTGTACGGCCACGCGGGCAGCGCCCCCAATAAGAGAAGGACCAAAACTATTAGCAGTATTGTTCCTAGCGACATTGCCATCTCCCACGATATTGACGGAATCACATTATTGCCGGTCTTGGTAGAGAAGCAGTCGGGCGGCGCTATCATCGCGAGTAGGACACGTCCTGCCGAACGCGTCACACCTCCAAGAAAGATCCTCGTGCCACGGACTCATCTCGCCCGCCTATCACGCCGCGGCGGCGCTGAACCTATTCGGCGCAGCAGGCACGAGTGTAGGTATCGACCTACGTCGCCTCGCTCCACAGTCGGACAATTGACGGCGCCCGGCACCTCGGTCCGGATCTTTCTTGGGCTCCGCTTAACCTATATGCTTGCTGTGTCTCGGGGAGCGGGCTACCTACAAATATCCATGAATTTCTCAATGAACACATGGCAGGCGGGGGATGTTCTAGATGCTGCCGTCAAAACGTTGATCAGCGAGCGCTGCCGCCGAGCCTACATTCATGACATGCGCGGCGGGCTGCAGGCCGTTTACAGTTCTGTCGAGGTGCTCGCTCGATCAGCCAAGCACGGTGCGGCAAATACAGCGCTGATCGACAATGCCTCATCCATAGCCAAACGCGCGATGGCGGCTCACGAACAAGCCTTGGTCGATATCGTCAATCAAGTCACTGGGCATGACGACGTACCTACTGTCCTGAATCTCGCGAGCGTGGTCAAACAAGCGCAGCAGTTTTTGCGCAACGACGCGCTGAGCAGGGGCATCAAGCTCGGCCTGTCTGGTTGCGAGGATATGGTGTTGCTCAGCCAGCGCAATAGACTTCGATCGCTCCTTCTCGGCCTGCTCGCGCTCGGCATCGATGGTTTGCCCGCGGGAGCCGAACTGCACGTCGAATTGCGCCGCGTGGAGGGTTACGCGCTGCTGGAACTGCGCTCTGACCTGGCTTACAACGCCATTGTCGAGGCGGAGGACCTTTTGTGCCATGAGCCGGTCAATCTCCGTCCGCAGGATTTGGTGTTGGAATTCGCGCGGCGATGGATCGAGGAGAGAGGGGGTCGGGTGGAAATACACACCTCGGTGAGCGCGCAGACCGGGCTGCGCATTTACTATCCGCTGGCCACCACCAGTGCGGGTGAGCGCGCCACGCCGGCTGGATCGCCTTGACCTCCGAGGAGGACGAATCATCATGAGCGATCCGACTGTACCGAAGAGATCGAGGCAGCAGCCGAGCGCGGAAGTCTATCGGACCGTCGTCGACAACATTCGGGATTATGCCATCCTGATGTTGGACCCCGAAGGACGCGTCATGTCCTGGAATGAGGGCGCCAAGATGATCACGGGATACGCGGCGGACGAGATCATCGGCTCGCATTTCTCGTGCTTCCATCCCGCCGACTCCGTTGAACGCGATCTGCCCCAGCAAGAACTTTCTGAGGCTGCTGCCACCGGACGCTTTAAAGGCGAGGGCTGGCGACGACGTAAGGATGGATCGGCTTTCTGGGCCATTGTCGTGATCGCACGCGTGCTGGACGCCCAAGGTCGATTGATGGGGTTTTCGGCTGTTCTGCACGATTCGACGGTGCGGCGAGATCAGGAATTGTTGCTCAAGCAAAGCGAGGAACGCTTTCGTCTGTTGGTCTCAGGAGTAAGGGACTACGCAATCTTCATGCTCAACCCTCAGGGAATCGTAGTAACGTGGAACGCGGGAGCGGCCCGTATCAAAGGGTATTCCGCCGACGACATCATTGGTTCTCACTTTTCTCGTTTCTATCCACCGGAAGCCATCAGCCGGGGATTGCCCGAGACGGAGCTGAGCGGAGCGATGATGCAGGGGCGCTTCGAGGATGAAGGTTGGCGCCTCAGGAAGGACGGCTCGCGTTTTTGGGCCAATGTCATCATCACGGCGGTAAGAAATTCATCCGGACACCTCATCGGTTTTTCAAAGATCACCCGCGATCTCACCGAGCGGCGACGCCACGAGGATGAACTTCGAAGGAGCGAGGAGCGCTTTCGGCTGCTGGTCGAGGGCGTGACCGAATACGCCATCATGATGCTCGACTCGGATGGCTTTGTGACGAGTTGGAACTGCGGCGCCGAGCGAATCAAGGGTTACAAGAGTCAGGAGATTCTGGGAAAGCATGTCTCCCATTTCTATCCGTCGGAAGCGGTTCTGGCGAACCTCCCGTGGGAACATTTGCGCATCGCGCGCGAGCAAGGGCGCACGACGAACGAAGGTTGGCGTCTTCGTAAAGACGGCACGCAATTTTGGGCGAGTACCGTCATTACCGCGTTATATGATCAGGACGGTCGACCGTACGGATTTGCAAATGTCACGCAGGACTTGACTCAGCGACGCCACGCAGAGGCTCTCGCGGACACCGCGCAGCGCATGCACGAATTTATCGCGATGCTGGCGCACGAGTTGCGAAATCCGCTCGCACCAATTCGTAATGCCGTCGCTCTGATGGACCGGAAGGGTCTGAGGGACCCAACCCTCGAGTCGATGCGTCAGACGATCGATCGTCAGAGCATGCTCATGACCCGTCTTCTCGATGAATTGCTCGATGTAAACCGGATCGCCCGCGGGCAATTCACGATCGAACGTGCGCCTGTCGACGTGCGTGAAGTATTGACACGGGCGGTCGAAACCAGCCGCCCGCTGATCGACTCGCGACGGCATAGCTTGAAAGTCTCCATTCCTGACCGGCCGATACGAGTATTGGGCGATGCGCTGCGCTTGACTCAAGCTGTCGTCAACCTGCTGAACAATGCCGCGAAGTACACCCCGGAGGGCGGCTGTATCAGGCTGAGCGCCTCGGTACGTGGCGCTGAGATCGAGGTTCGGGTCAAAGACAACGGCGCCGGAATCGAGCACGACATGCTGGAGAAGGTGTTCGACATTTTCGTCCAAGTCAATCCGGCCGCCAGGAATGCTCTCGGCGGCCTCGGTGTCGGCCTCGCGCTGGTTCGGCGTGTGGTCGAATTGCACGGAGGCAACGTCCAGGCGCGCAGCGAGGGCAAAATGCGCGGCGCAGAATTTGTCGTACGGCTACCGCTGTCGATTGAACAAATTCAAATCATCAGCGGCCAAGAGCACCCAGCGCCGGGTTCCATTCGCACATTGCGTGTGCTCATCGTGGACGACAACCGGGACGCGGCGGATAGCATGAACTTGTTGTTGACGACGATGGGCCAAGAGGTGTGCGTGGCCTACGACGGCCCGTGCGCCATTTCGGCGGCCAAAACCTTCAAACCCGACGTCGTGTTGCTGGACATCGGCATGCCGCAAATGAACGGATATGAAGTCGCACGCGCTCTTTTGGACGACGGGTCCGCCGCAAAATCAGGCTTAGTCGCTGTGACGGGTTGGGGACAAGAAACCGACAAGGAGCGCGCGAAAGAAGCGGGGTTCGCGTATCACTTCGTCAAACCGATCAGCGAGGAAGCGCTTCGCTTCATTCTGACCGAAGTCTCTGCGGCCAGGGGTTCGAGCCAACAGACTTACCTGTAGGTCCGGCTTCGAGAAGGTAGATTTTCCCCGGCCCCATTCCTTCTCACGACATCAAATCAAAAGACGAGCCCAGATAAATCGTCTTGCAATCGCCCCCGTTTTGAAATGACCTCTATCTGCCGTCTCGCCCCCAATCGGGACTTTGTGCTTTACAGCGCATCCGTGCTATATATGATGGAATATAACGGTTTCAATTGGGATTGCCGTAAGCGTTGGGAGGGCATCACCGTGAAAAAGTCAGTCCTGGCCTTGGTAGTCATGAGCGCAATTGCGAGCGGCGCGCGGGCGGCGGAAGGACCGGCTCCGGCTGCTCCATCCAGCCCCGCAGGCTGCGCGAGTTTTCATGAGTTCGTCGCCACGGATTGTTCGCTCACCTGGAACGGCATCACCCTGTACGGCGTGTATGACGTCGGCGTGGGCTGGGTCAGCCATGGCTTACCGGAAAATGGCTACAACTATGAAGGCGAATCGCTGGTCAACCGGAACGGCAATCACTCTCAATTTCTCATTGCGCCGAACAACCTGCAGCAGACGGGTCTGGGCATCAAGGGCAAGGTAGAGTTTCTGGACGACTGGTACGCTGTGTTCAACGCTTCGACCGGCATCAATCCGCAATCCGGCCAGCTCGCGAACATGGCAGCCACCAACACCACGAACAACGGCCTACCCAGGGGCAGCTATTCGGAGACCGGCGACGGCGCGCGCGCGGGGCAACCCTTCAATGACGAGTTCTATGGCGGCATATCGTCCGCGCCTCTCGGCACGCTGACCTTCGGCCGTCAGCGCGCGCTCGGTACCGATGCGATGCTCGCCTACGATCCGGCCGGCGGCGCTTACTCCTTTTCGTACATCGGGTATAACGGCACGATGGCCGGCGGCGGCGACACCGAGGACACCCGTTGGGACGAGGCCATGAAATACCGCCTCACCTACGGTCCGGTCCATTTCGGCGCGATGTATAAGTTCGTGGACGGTTCCGGCGGCTGCTACTCCGCCTCCAAATCCTGGACCGCCGCCACCTGTACGCCGGAGGAGGCGCATAACTCGGCCTATGGATTCGACCTCGGCGGAGAGTACGCCAAGTTCTCCGCCGACGTCGTCTTCCAACGCGTCTACCAGGCGATCAGCGTACTCAACCCCTTGCTGGGGCCCGAGAGTCTGACGCAGCCCTATCAGTCGACCGTCAACAGCATCAATACCAACCGCATCAACGGGGCCAATCTGATCGGAACGAACAACACCGAATATGGCATCGTGACCGACAACACGGCCGTTATGGTCGCTGCGAAATATACCTGGAACCCGTTCAAGTTCTTTGGCGGCTACGAACACATCCGGCAGACCAACCCGGCGAACCCGTTGGGCATTGGCGCCTCGGCCCAGGGCGGTTATCTCTTGAGCGGCGTCGAAGACAAAAATCTTGATTCTCCCAAGATCGTGCAGGTCGCCTGGACGGGCGTGAAATACGCTTACGACAGCAAAACCGACATCACTGTGTCCTACTATCGTCAGTGGCAGAACGACTTCCGTGTTCCGTCGACCTGCTCGCCCGTCGCCGGTTTCCGCAGTTCCTGCTCGGGCTACCTCAACGAGGGTTCGCTGTATGCGGATCATCACTTCACCAAGCGTTTCGACGCTTATGCCGGGATTGCGTATTCCAACGTGAGCGGCGGTCTGGCCATCGCCATTCCTCACGGCCCCGGCGTCCCCTATAACTACAACAGCAACCTTGCTCCGACAATAGGCGGTCGCTTCGCCTTCTGATCGTTTTCCGCCGCCCTTGCGATACTCGGGTCGCATGCGCCGTGATTTCCATCAATCGAGCCTCAATATGGATTTGAGACGGCCGCTGCTGCGTTCGATCAACCAATAGCTGAGTGCCCCGCAAGCCAGCGCCGCGGCGACGTTGAATGGCGCAGGCAGCGACGACCAAGGCCGCAAGAAAGAATCCCCGATTGGGCAGGGCTCGGAGCCGGCCCCAGAGTTCGCTGCGCTCGCCGTGCATCAGCAGCGCCAGTAGGCAGCCGACCGCGAGGTAAGGCACGAACGGCAGCAGGTTGCGGACCGGAGCCCAGTGGAATTCGCAAACCAACGCGACCATCGGCGCCAGGACGATGACCCCAATCAAGCCGCGCGCGAGATTGCGCCGCACACGAAGGCCGACGAACCCATGATACTCGCTGCTTCGAGCAGCGTGGCTCCCGGTGCCACCGTCCTAACACCTCGAGTCATGATCTCGCTCACTACCATCAGTATCTCCTCAGGTCCGACGGGTTCTTCGACGATATGACAAGCGGACGAGAACCGAGCTCCGTCAGACTAATCCACAGGACCGTGTCAGCGATTTCCGTCAGACCGAACCGATTGGTGATTGCTGCCCGCATGATTCGTCCGCCGAATGTCTCGCTCACCTTGGTCCCGTCCGCCGATAGGGTGTTTACCCGACCGTATCCGACGGGTGTTTACCCGATGTATCTTTTGTGCGAGACGCGGCATTTTGTTGCACAAGAATCGAGGCAACAAGAAAAGAACACCATGGGCCGAGCTCGAACATCCGCTTCAGACCCACCCTCGGCATTGCTGATCGGTCCGTACGATCCGCACTGCGGCGAATTCACTTTTCTGGCTCCGCCGCTCGGCGTCTGGCGGCTTGCCGGCGTGCTTGAAGCGGCAGGGATCGAGACCAAAGTCTTCGATCCGAACTGCTGCCGCGAGCCGCCCCAGCGAGCGCTCGAGCGCGAGCTGCTCAGCGGCGCATGGGACATCGTCGGCGTCTCTACCACGGGGATGACGCTGCGATTCGATTTGGAACTTGCGCACATCGTGCGTCG
>WNFL01212533.1_pt3 | contig 26042 bp, 29 predicted proteins | sample 5400361 | NCBI WGS metagenome assembly WNFL01 (sample SAMN13153351, study PRJNA577476) | soil metagenome | isolation source: 40 cm soil on Douglas fir-dominated hillslope | place: USA:California | collected 2013-09-17
GACAATCACCACGGCAAAAGCCGTGAGAGCGGTCCCCAGCCATTTGTTCGTCCGTACGCCGAGGATCGCCAGGAGGGTGGCGACGCCGACATGCATGCTCGGCATCGCCGAGATGCCGATATTAACGCCTTTGGTCGCGGCGTAGGATTTCCACAGGACGTCCTGAACGATCACCGACGAAGCAGACCAATGTTCGCTGACGCCGCGCAGATAGGCGAGCTGTGCTGCATAAGGATCGGGGGTATGGAGATAACCGTAATAACAGGGGCCAGCCGAAGAAAAAATCACGGCCAGCACATTTCCGGCGATGAACCAGGAAAAGGCGAAGGCCAGGAGAAACTGCATCCGCAGCAGGCCGGCGCGCGCGAAGAAGGCCTGCCATAACAGAACCCCGAACATCAAAATAAACCAAGCGTCGTAAGCGATACTGATGCCAACCGTTATCATGGGATAGCCGAGCACCGGTTGCAGCCACTCCCATGGCATGTACCCAAAGCCCAGCGCCCTATCCCATTGGGAGAAGGTCTGGTCCCAGGAAAAAGGCTGGATGAGCGGTATGTCCTCTTTCAGGACATTGAAGCTCACCATCAGCGGCGTGATGGTCATCAAACTGTGGAAGATGTGTCCCGGCCGCTCACCAGAGAGAGAGCCGCGATGGAGCCAGGCGCCGAAGTCCCTGAGAGGCCTTCGGCTTCCGGCGCGTGCCATCAGGACACATTGCGCCACAGCCGCGAGAAACAGCCCAACGACAAAATATTTGGCGGCTGTCTCCAGAAAGAACAGTGTTGACCCGAGCGCGAGCGGCGCTTTGTAAACGGCCGTTATGGCGATGGTCAGCGGTATGAACAACACAAGACAGACATAAACCAGCAGATGGCTGGCGAAAGTGCGCTTTACGCTTGCCGCGCACTCCAAGTAGAAATCGGTCATAGATTTACGCATCAACGCATTCTCTCGTCGCGGAGTTCGTAGGTGGTGCCACAGCCATTACAAAGGCTGCGTTAATCCCGATGCCCCGGACCTTTGATTCAAAGCTGCGCATGGAATTCACGCGCGGGCTCGATCCACGGCCGTGGGCTCGGGATAGCGCAAACGGAAACGGCGGCCCGAAGGCCGCCGTTCAACGTCGCTGAAGTTTGGAGCTACGTTTACGCCTTCGCCGGGCGGCGGCGGCGAACGGCGCCGAGTCCCAAGAGGCCGGCGCCCAGCAGGGCGAGGGAGGACGGCTCAGGAATGTTCGGGGGAGGGCCGCAAGTCGTGCAGGGAACGTTCACCGTATCGGGCATCGCGATAAAGTGGCCGATGCTGGCATCTGAGCCCTCAAAGCCCAGTCCGGCGTTAAAAAACGTGAAGCCATTTGTGCTGCCGTTGCCAGCCTTCGAGTAGAAATCGGCCCACACCGGCACTCGATTGGAATCGAATGCGAATGTGAAATCCGCTCCTCCACTCGCCACATTCACTTTGGGTCCGAATATGCTTCCGGGCATATTCGGATTGCCATTTGCACTGGTATAGGTTCCGAACACTGTCGAGTAGACCGAGCCACCGGCGGTGATGGCGAGGTTCTGGAAGCACGCGCCGATTGCCGTGCAATTGTCGCTCAGGTCGAGGAGGAAATGCGACAGCCCCTGATGGCTGTCCGTGTCGACGGTGTAGGCGTAATGTAGCGTCCCATCGAGATTGTGCGTGATTGTCCAGCTGAGAACAGCAGAGGTGAACGTACCGCCGCCCTTCAGCAAACCACCGCCCGCGATGGAGCGAGACCCCGAGTAATCTCCAAGACCGATGTTGGTCCCATAGACCGGAATAGCAAACGCGGAGATCGGCGATAACGCAATCGCCAGCACACTCGCCGCGACCAATTTCTTCCAGATAGACATACTGCACTCCTACAAACTCAGCCGATGTGTAGTACCAGAAGGTTTCGAGGTGGCTCAGCCAATTCCTCATAGTCGGTTAATATCCGCGACGGCGGCGGGTTGATGGGACGTTGATGACAAGCGTTTGAGAGCGACGTGTCGCGCAAGACTGCAATCAAACAAAGGGCGCAGAGCAAAGTTTGGTTCGTCGATGAACCGGCGGATTTGAGAACGATATAAAAACCGACGCGGCGCTGTGCGCGCGAATGCACAAAATCTTTTGTGTTGTGGGTACGAGCTTGGCTCGCGGAACTGACGCGCGATGCTATTCGTCATGCGGAGCAACTAGCGCCAATCGGGCGCGTCTTTTGCAAACGGACGCGTGTCGCCGATTCTATTAAGGTTAACCGTGCGCGGCGTTTTGACCGCCAAGCGGATTCCTTACCGCTCTTTGTTGCAATTTCACATATTTCGATTGTGTCGGATTAATTCTTGTGAAGAGTAATTGTGAGCCGCGCGTTAAGAAAATGTGCGGTGCACCGGGGGGTGTTTAAACAAGTGATCGATCCATTTGAGACGCCATATTCGCGGCGCGAAAGATATTTGCGCGCTGCAAAACAGGCACGCGGAATCGCGGAGCGGCTTTCCGAAGAAGCCATACACGAGAGGCACATCAACCTCGAAGAGGTCTGGATGCCTCTTGCGGACGAAGTTGAGCTGGGCGGGTTTAGACGAATCGATTGACCACGCATTTCCAACGACAGGAATATCCCATGAAATATCTCCAAAGACAGCTAACCCGCATATCACGTTTAGGATTTTGGGCTGTGTGCGGTTATTACGGCGCCTGGTTTCTTGTGGGCATTGTCTTGGAACTGGTGCATGAGCTGAGTTAGACGATTTTCGTTTGCCACTACCACAATTGAATACTTCGAACCCTGAACGCTACCGATATCGATCCGTTTCGCCCGACGTGACGCATCAGCAATTCGCTCTCTCATCAAATCTTAAGCACTCGCTGCCAACGTGGCACTGTTTATGGACCCGATACGCGCGAGTTCGTTAATGGCGGGACTTCATTACTTCTCACCTCAGACTGCTTGAGTGACGTATCTGAGAGCGCCGAGCCGCCTCACCACGCTCAATCCAGATGCGGTCTGGTTATCCCTATCCCGATGCCAAGGCGCTTGCCTTTTGGGCAGGGGATGAGTCTGCCCTTGAAAGGATGCGGCTCATGAAATTTCTGGGGCGATTTCAAATGGCCGGTTTGTTTACGGTGATAACTTTTGTTATGGCCTTCGGCAGCCAATCGTTCGTCGATATACCGGGCTATGCGGCAGTCTATTTGGACGACGCGTCCAAGACGTACATCGCCCTTCCCTGCATTGAGGATTGGCGCTCCAGGCGGGGTGCAGGCTTCGCCATCGCCCGACTAAGTAAAGCGAGTGACGCGCAAGCGATGCACTACAAGCGGGACGACGACTGTCGGAAAGCAGGAGGTTATAGCGATGAAGACCGATCCCTGTCCGGATTGCTCTTGGTCCGGTTAGGAATCCTTCCGCCAAAGGAACATTGGTGGAACCGACCTTACCGCACCGCAGGAGACATCGTTCGGGCCAAACGCTGACGGCGGTGAACATCATCGAGCGGACGCGACCCTCCAATCCATATACACGTCTGCGATGACGCCATCGCCACAAAAACCTGCTGCGACTGCCAAAGATTGATGCAGGAACTCCGTGAATTGATCGCGCGATATCTCGCCGGAGGCCTCGACGAATTCGCGATGGCGGCATCTAGTCCGAATAGTGCTCTAGGCGTCGCGCTTCATACCTTGGATTCTATGGAACGGGCGGTGGTGACTGGGGAAGCAAACGCGCGATCAAGCGCGTGCGTAAGTGTGGATTCATCGATGGGCTTGTCGAGAAGCGCGACCACACCCGCGCGCAAAACGCGTTCTTTCAACAGATCGTCGCCACGGCCGGTCATGGCGATCGCCGGCAATTCCCACCCTCGTCGGCGCATGACTTCGAGGAGTTCAAGCCCACTCATGCCGGGCATGTGAAGGTCTAGGAGCATGCAACCTTCGGTCGGCGCGGCCACCCGCTCAAGGAAATCGCCGGCGGAAGGATAGTCACTTACATCGATGTCGAAGGATTCGAGAACGGCACGCATCGATTCGCGAACCGCGTCATCGTCATCTATGACGTAAACCTTCCGCTGAGCCTGAAATTCCACAATGGCGTCCCGGTAAGAGCCCGTCTACGAATGACGGAAACTAGGACCCCGGGGATGCAAGAGAAATAAGGGTTTATGCTTAGTACGCAACGAGTGACTGGTCCGCATCAACGCCGACTAGCGGGAGGCCCGACACGCGCCACAAGGGCCATTTTGACCAGATTGGATAGGCTGCGGGCTTGCATTTTCTCCATCAAGTGGCCGCGATGAATCTCAACGGTTCGCGGCGAAATCGCAAGCTCATATGCGATGATTTTGTTGGAATGACCGGCTACCAAATGCTCCAAGACCTCCTTCTCGCGTGGCGTGAGTAGCGCTACTCGGGACGTAGCCAATTGCGCGAGAGCGGCTTGGTCGCGCGTCCGCTCCGCAAGGGTGAGAGCCCGGCGCACGGTGTCGAGCATAAACTCGCCATCAAATGGCTTTTCCAGGAAATCGACCGCACCCGCTTTCATGGCTCGAACGGCAAGCGGCACATCGCCATGGCCTGTGATGATGATCACGGGTAATCCGATCTGGCGCCTGTTCAACTCCTCCTGCAACTCAAGCCCGTCCATGTCAGGCATGCGGATGTCAGCGATCAGGCAAGCCCCCTGCGAAATCGTCGCGTCGGCCAGCACTTTGTCGGCGCTGTCGAATTCGCGCACGGAATAGCCGCCAGACTCCAATAAAGCCCGGAGTGATTCGCGGACATCGACATCATCATCGACAATGAGAATTGATTGATCAGACATGTCCGTTGATTCAATCCATACGCGTTGATGGCATAGTCACGTGAAATGTGGCGCCCCCATCCTCGTTCGTCACTGCCCAGATTCGTCCGCCATGAGCTTCGACGATCGTATGGCAAATCGACAGGCCGATGCCCATTCCTTTTTCCTTGGTTGTAACGAAAGGTTGGAAGAGCCGGCTTACGATCTCCGGTGGCAAACCAGGCCCCGTATCAGATACAACAAATTCTACGAAATCTTGGTCCACGCGCGCCGTCACAATCGTGAGTTCGCGCCGCGCGACGCTCTGCATCGCTTCTATGCTATTTCGTATGAGGTTGATCAGCACCTGTCCCATCTGAATTTTGTCGATCAAACCTGGCGGAACAGTCGGATCGAGCTTCTTGTGAATCTTGATGCCCGTGTCCGCCGCACCCACGAAACCGAGAGCTATTGCCTCCTCGACAATATTGTTCAGGTTCTGCTCGGTTCGCACTGTTTCGCGTTTCTCAACGAATTCGCGTAGCTGACGGATAATCTGGCCCGCACGCACGGTTTGATTGGCCGCTTTGTCGATAAAATTCATCGCGCGCGCAATCTGCGCGGCGTCGCCTCCCACGATGTTACGCCGGGCCGCCGTGATGAAGTTTGATATCGCGGTCAAAGGTTGATTCAACTCGTGCGCGATCGCAGCACTCATCTGGCCCATCGCCGAAAGCCTGGAAACATGCAGGAGCTCGTTCTGAAGCTCCCTCGTGCGGCGGGCCGCGCCTTCTCGCTCGGTTAGATCGTGGATGATCCCCACATAGATCGTCTTTCCATTTATCGAACCCTCTCCCACCGATAGGTACATGGGAAACGTCGTTCCATCCTTCCGCTGTCCGAACACATCGCGCCCGATGCCGATGATTCGCTTCAACCCGGTGCGCCGGTAATGCTCGACATACTCATCGTGCTGGGCCCGATACGGGAGAGGCATCAGCATCTTCACATTTCCGCCGACCACCTCGTCGGAACGGTACCCGAACAGGCGCTCGCAAGCCGCGTTGTAGATCTGGATGGTGGCGCTGCCATCTATGACGATGATCCCGTCGACAGCGGTCTCGATCAAAGTCCGGAAAAGGATATCGGTTTCCGCCGAGGCAATTGGCATCGATCGTATGAATCCGTTCGGATGTGTGAATTCCAGCGAATACGGCCACTCTATTCAATCGATTGACCAAGATCAAAACAGGTTCCGTCCGGGGTTGCTAAGAATAATCGTAAGCCCCGGAGAAGATGTTATGCGCAACACGCGGATTTGGATCCTTATTGCCGACGGCGTGTCGGCGCGAATCTGTTCGACCGATGAGGGTGGTACGATCGCGATAACGGCTCCCCAGGAAGCGCGATCCGGCACGATTGGAGAGCCGGCTCGCCATAGGATGGAAGAGGCATGGTACCTCCTGGGCGGGAAATGCTGCCTCATGCGTGGGGCATCCGCCCATTTCACCGATCACATCGCCCAAATCCTGGGGGAAGCGGCGGCTGAACGCGCTTTTGATGGTCTCGTCATCATCGCAGCGCCGCATATCGCCAGCGAGATCGAGCGCGCGCTGTCGCTACAAACGCGGGCACTGATGATTGGAGACGTCGTACGGGACCTTCCGGCCTTTGCTCCTGCCGAGCCCGCCACTCACATGGACCTTTGGCACTAGTGAGGAGCGACGTGATCAAGACCATTCTGGTGCAATTGACTGGCGATCCAAGCGACGAAAGCACGCTGGAGACGGCTTATCTTGTGGCGCGCCTTTTCGATTCCCACCTCGAGTGCTTGCATATTTCACCCGACTGGGCGGCAACAGTTGCAAGGGCTGCGAGAACCGCGGCACATGACATGTCCGGGCCGATCTTATCGCAAGATCTCATTGCATCCTTCGAGCAGGAGACGAAAGCAACACGGTGGCGTGCCCGCCTGCACCTCGCCGAGTTCTGCAAGCGGTGGCAATTATCGGCGTCAGACTCCAAGCCACTCTTAGGCAGAGTGTCGGTCACATTGCGGGAAATTTGGGGCGAAACTTGGCGGGCAACGATGCACGAGGCGCGATTTCACGACCTCGCCGTTGTGGCCCACCAGGACGGCGTCAACGATCTCGGGTCATTTATCCTTAGTGCCGGCCGGCCCGTCTTGATTGCTCCGCGTCGGAGGCCCGAGAACCTCGCTCCGACGATAGCCATCGCCTGGAAGGAAACTGCCGAATCCGCTCGCGCGATAAGCGCTGCGATGCCCCTGTTGGCCAGGGCGGATCGGATTCTCATTCTAAGTGTCGAGGACGGGTACGGATCTGCTGCGACCATGGAATCCGCAGAACGTGCAGCCCAGCAACTGCGCTGGCACGGCGTCAATTCTGAGGCTCATTATCTCACTCCCGGCGACGACACTGTCGCGGGCGCCGTCGTGAAATCCGCGCGTGAGAACAGAGCGGATCTGATCGTCTCCGGGGGCTATGGCCATTCTCGGCTGCGCGAACTCGTTCTCGGTGGCGTTACCCGCGACTTGCTACGTGAAAGCCCTCTTCCCCTGTTCTTCTTCCACTAGGAGATCATCTCATGTCAGTACGCACTCTTGCTTTGCTTACCGCTATCTTAACTTCCTCGATCCCCGCATTGGGGGCGCCGGCAGCAGACGTCGGAGCGGGACGCCAGCTTGTCCTGCAATCCTGTTCAAGCTGTCACGACACCGGTACAACCGCGACGACCACCGACGGTGCTCCACCGTTGTCTTTTATCGCTAAGGACAACAAGCTGCGTCCCGCCTGGATTCGCGGCTGGCTTATGGACCCTCATCCTCCGATGCCTGGAATCATGCTTTCGCGGAAGCAAATCGATGACATCATTGCCTATCTGAACAGCCTTCCAGGGCAATAAGAATGGTCGATCTAAGTACAAACCCCTAGGTGGATTTCCTGAATTTTCCACTGATCCGATCCCATGCATGGTTCGTGCGCTTGAGTGCAACGGGATGAAAACATGTCAATCGCAGAAACAGCGCAATCTACTGGGTCTCGCACGCGCCCGCCGGTCCGATCGCTTTCCAGCGATGGTCAAGGAGTATTCCCTGGGGCGGACGGAAACCTCATCGCGCTGCGAAACATCGGAACGAGACTGCGGTTTAATCATAATCAGACAATTTTCAACGAAGGTGACCCGGCGGAGCATGCCTATAGACTGTTGAGCGGCGCTGTTCGCCTCTGCAAGCATCTGGCCGATGGCCGGCGCCAAATTGTGCAATTCCTTTTCCCAGGCGATCTTTTCAGCTTCATGGAATTGGCCGGGCATAGTTTGACGGCTGAAGCCGTCAACGACGTCGTTCTCATCTCTTACCCTCAGCGTCAGATTGTCCGTCTGGGTGCACAGGACCCGAGTCTTCGAGAGCGCTTCGTCGTACTGATGTCGCAGCGGTTGCACAGGATGCACGATCATCTGATGCTCCTGGGCCGCCAGACTGCGCTGGAGCGCGTGTCCTCGTTCTTGTTGTCGCTAAAGGAGCGCAAGGGTACCGGTGAGGGCGATGCCCTGGATATCCCCATGTCGCGCCAGGATATCGCCGATTATTTGGGCCTCACCATCGAGACCGTTTGCCGAGTGCTTACAAAACTCCGACGGTCTCGCGCAATCGGCATACCCAATATCCATCAGCTCATCATTAGCGACGTAGATGCACTGTATGCCTTAGCAGAAGGTGGCGCCTGATGGCCGGTATCACCGGAGATTCGCTTGTGAACTTGAATTTTATTCGCCTTGAACTCGCGCGCACGCCAGAATTTCCGCAAGGGAGCTCGGCTCACCGGTATGAATTTGTGGCGCCCCTGACCAAGAATGCACATATAGACGCCGAGGCGTGGAGAGACGTCAAAGATCGTTGCGAAGTGACGCGGGTCTGGGGTGACGAAGAGTTGCAATTCGGCCTCCTGCGCCACGTCGGAAAGGGCTGGCGCTTCGACTATGACGAAGCGGACGACACAGATGACGAGCCATTCTTCAAGCTCGACCAACATGCCCTGACGCCCGGTGCCTATGTATCGGTCACGGAGCATGACGGCGTACAGCGCCCGTTCAAAGTGGTGTCCGTTATTCCCGTCCGGAAGTAGTCGCGAAGGACGGGCGGTGGATGCATATGCTGAACAATCTAGTTCTCGGCACGTTGTTCATTTCCCTTACCGTTCTTCTCCACACCGTCGGGCTGGTCGCCCTGACGCGCACGATGAATGGCGTCGTCCACTGGTTCAGGCTTCACCGACACGATTTTGGCAAGAGCGTCGCGATGGTAACGACGGTTCTGGGCCTTTTCCTTCTTCACACCGTTGAAATCTGGATTTGGGCCGGGCCGTTCTTCGCGAGTAAGGCGGTCGTCCCATTTCAGGACGCACTGTATTATTCTACCGTGACGTTTTCGACGGTTGGCTATGGTGACGTCATCATCGATCCGCGATGGCGGCTGCTCGCGTCCTTGGAAGCCATCAACGGCTTCATCCTCATTGGCTGGTCGACCGCCTATCTCGTTTCGGCGTCAACGAGGCACGGCCCGTTTCGTCTTGGTGAGCACTTCTAAGAAGGCATCGACCGATACTGCACGTGATCTAGATCAAACTGCGTGTGCCGAAAAACGCCAGAATGGGTTATCGCTAATTCCAAGGATCGAGCCATGGACTGGAGCACATCGCAAATCTTCTGGCTGGAGCAGCATACCCGCTGATGAGGAAGCGCCGCACGATTGTGCCGTTCACGTTCGTCGCAGTTTGGCTATTTACCATTGCTGCGCCGGCGTGGGCCGCAGGGAACAAAGCGCGGGGGGAATTCTATGCACGAGAAAACTGTTCCACCTGCCACGCCGTGGGACCAGTAGGTCTCAGCCCATATCCGCTTGCGCCGCCGTTTCGCATCTTGCCCCGGAAATACGACGTCGATGGCCTAGCCGAGGCTCTTGCCGAAGGCATTGTCGTTGGTAACACAGGGGCGCGCCAGATGCCGACGTTCATTTTGTCGGTAGACGAGATCGACGACCTAATTGCATATTTGAAATCTTTAGAACCGCCAACACTTCGCAAAGCGCCGGCCGGAACGAGGTCATGACACGGATCTCATTCATCCGAGTTCGACCTGATCTCGATAGTCAGGAACAGTGCATGCCCAACCAAGCTCCTCGGCAATGCGACGGCGCAAGGCGTCGGCTGCGGCCGGCTCGCCATGCGTAATGAAAGTCATTTCCGGCGGTGAACGAAAATGACGGAGCCAAGCCAGAATCTCGTCGGCATCGGCATGCGCGGACATCATGTGCAGATTCTCCACCTGGGCGCGAACGGGAATATACTGGCCATGGATCTTGATGCTTTCCGCGCCCTCCGTCATCGCCGCCCCCCGCGTACCGCCCGCCTGGAAACCCGCGAAGAGAATGAGATTGCGCGGATCGGAGGCGTAGGCCTCGAGATGATGGAGGATTCGCCCCCCGGTCGCCATTCCGCTGGCGGAGATGATGATCTTCGGCGTGCCCTGGGTATCTAGGGCTTTCGACTCCTCGATTGTTCTCACATAGCGCGCGACCGCGAAAGCGGCGCGGGCCTCATCGGGGCTGAAGCGGTGATCCTGCTTATGGGCGGCGAAGATATCGGTCGCATCCATGGCCATGGGACTATCGAGATAGATCGGCAGGTCGGGAATGCGTTTCTCCGCCTTCAGGCGATACAGATGGAAAAGGATGGTTTGCGTTCGCCCTACCGCGAAGGCTGGAATGAGGACCGTGCCGCCACGGGCGGCTGTGCGTGCAATCGCTTCGGCAAGCACGTCCTCCGGATCGCGAGGGTCATGTTTGCGGTCCCCATAGGTGGATTCCAGCACCAGATAATCAGCGTTTTCGACCGGCTCTGGGGCGAAAAGACCTATATCGTTGGAGCGGCCGAGGTCACCGGAGAACAAGACCTTCGTCGGCCCGAGATTCAGTTCAATCATTGCCGCGCCGAGAATGTGGCCGGCATACAAGAACCTGGCATCCAAACCGGGAGCAATCGGCAAGGTCTTGTGGAATGGAACCGACTGAAACCGCCCGAGCGCCGTTTCGGCATCGGCCTCGGTGTATAGGGGCAACGCGGGCTTGTGCTTCGAAAATCCGCGGCGATTTGCGAATTCGGCGTCACGCTCCTGAAGATGTCCGCTGTCGGTCAGGAGAAGACTGCACAGCGCGCGCGTCGCATCGGTACAGACGATCGGGCCATGGAAGCCATTGCGTACGAGCAAGGGTAGATATCCCGAATGATCTAGGTGGGCGTGGGTCAACAAGACATCGTCGATGCTGCCGGGCGAGACGGGAAATTGTGCCCAGTTGCGCAGGCGGAGCTGTTTGAAGCCCTGGAACAATCCACAATCGATGAGATTGTTTCGATCGCCGGTAGCGAGCAGATATTTTGAGCCCGTGACCGTACCAGCGGCACCCAAAAAAGTGAGTTTGAGAGTCATCCAGGATCGTACCATCCGCTTTGCGCGATTATTTTGGTCCGGTTCGCGGATCAATACTCGCGTCAGGGCCTCTAATGAAACACCAGAACCGGCAAATCCACGCCATCGAGAATGCGTCGAGTGAAACCGCCGAAGATGAACTCGCGCAATCGGCTATGTCCGTATCCTCCCATGACCAGGAGATCGGCGTTTAAGCCATGCGCAGTTTCGAGAATCGCATTGGGAATAATCCGACCGGCCGGAATCACAAAATGGCTGTAGGCGTTCAGGCCATGCCAACGAAGCTGACGCACAATGCTGTCGGAAAAATCGACGCATTCCATCGCTCTAACATCTTCTTCGTTGGCGCTCAGCACCTCGATCCGTTCCGCCTTGGACAACAGCGGCATCGCCGCAGTAACGGCCCGCGCCGCCTCCGGAGTGTTCTTCCAGGCGATGGCAATCGTTTTGGCCAAGGATTTCCGCGGCTTCTCCGCCGCGAGAAGCACCGGCCGGCCGCAGCCAACGATGATCTGTCCAATCCCTTCAGGGGGTAAGCGTCCCTTGCGCTCGGTACCTCCCGCCAACACCACCAAATCGTGGAAACGTGCATGGGACGTCAGTTCATCGAACGCGTCGCCGGTTTTCTCGCGCCAATGTGCGCTAACGCCCTCCGCGCCCGATGGTTTGTCGTCGAAGACAACGTCCTCCTGTTTACAAAATTCGGCCAATGTGACCCGAGCCCGCCGGGTATCTTCGCGGTTTTGCTGTTCAACGACATTCAGAGCGTCCGCCAGCATTGTCGAGGTGACCAGATCCATCTGCGCGGCCTGCATCACCAATGCCGTCGAGTCTGCCACGACGCGCAGACATTCCAGATGTCCTGAAAAAAGCTGCGCGACCTGCGATGCCATCGTGAGTACCGGTTGATCGCAATCGGTGCCCGTCATGTGAGTCAGAATCGTCTTGAACATCACAATCCCTCCTTCAGGGGTTGACACCGCTGGAGCTCAAATCACCGCCAAGCCGTTCTGACGATGGGCTTCACGGATACGACCCGGAACGGACGTTGCACGCCGTCGTGCTCGGTAACGGACACATAATCTCCGACCGCCAGAGAATGCCGATCGAGTTTGAAGAATGGCTCGTCATCCGCGTTGTCACGAGGGTCGTAATCAAACCGCCAACCATTGCCGACGCGCCGCAACATGCCGCGCTCCGGCTGGTCGGCGCCCCAGAATCGAAGAACGCCACAATGGTCCTTCACGCCCTTCCAGGCATCAGCGTCGATGTGGTTGTCCTGCGTTAACGGAGCGATGAACTCATAGCCGTATTTCGGGCTTCCGTCGGGGAATTCGGGCGTGCGGGCCAGTTCGAGGCGGACGCGTTTCAATCGTTTGTCCATGGTTTCCGACGACATCAGTCTTCTCCCGCGGCAAGGGACTGCAGCGCTTCGACATCGAACAGACGGAGCTGGCGCTGATTGGGAATATCGATCACCCCTCCGCGCTTCAGCTCGCTGAGAGTCCGGCAGACCGTCTCGATGGTAAGGCCAAGGTGGTCGGCGATATCCTGCCGGCTCATGGGCACATCGAGAACATCGTCCTCTTCAAAGCCGATGCGGTCCAGAAGCACGAGAAGGAACGAAGCGACGCGCTCTTTGGCCGTCTGGCGACCCAGCACCATAAGATGGTTCTGCATATCGCAGACGCGCTGGCACATCAGCGTGAGGAAGCGATCGCGGACACTCGGCTTTTGAGCCCCAAGTTTGTTGATCTGCCGCTGCGCATAGCACATGAGGACGACGTCGGTGACCGCTTCAGCAGTAAAGTTGTGCTCGCCAACTTCCATGAAGCTGACAAAGTCGCCTGGAAACGCGAACTGCGCGATCTGCCGGCGGCCATCGGCCATGTGTTTGCACAGCCGCACGGCGCCGCTCACTACCTTGTAGGCGTTTTCAGCGGGATCGCCTTCGTTGAAAATGGTCTTGCCGCGCACCACACGCAATTTGGTACCGATCTGCTGCAGGGCGCGGACATCGTCCTCGGCTCCTAAAGAGGTGCCGAACACGCTCCTGCGTGCGCCGACGACGGGCCAGGCCAGAGGTTGGGAGGGATTGGCGGCGGCGGGTCTGACGGTTTGGGCTGTGAACATGATCGGCTCCCCTGACTGCTTCGAACACATGCAGATTGAGCGATCACAGACGCGAAGAAAATTCAGGAAAAGCACCTAGGTGGTTCTACTTAGAGGGCGGTATACGGAGCCAACGTTGCCCGTAGCGCATCCGAAGATTCCGTCGTCGAAATGGTGAAGCCGAGCTGGGAACAGAGCTCGAGCATCGGTCGATTTCCAGCGAGCACGTCTCCGAACAGTTCCGATATTCCGCGGCTCTTTGCATATTCGATGAGATGCGCAAGCAAGAGACGTCCCAAACCACGACGGTGCATATCGCTCCGCACAACGATGGCGAATTCGGCACGGATATTGTCTGGATCAGCCGCAAGCCGGACAACCGCGAGCAAGCGATCGGGTATGCCGTCTGCGAAAGCGACGAAGGCCATTTCGCGGTCATAGTCGATTTGGGTGAAGCGGGCCAACACCCTTGGGTCCGCACTACGAACAGACGTGAAAAAGCGGAATCTTGCATCTTCCGGCGTGAGATCCGCGATGAGTTGAGCGAGCAGCGGCGCGTCCTCAGGCCGGATGGGGCGCAGCTCCATATTACCGATCGATGAGAGATGCTCCTTTCGTTCGAGCTCTTTAGGATATGGACGGATCGCACGCCGAGTGCCACGCACCGTGACTTGGCGCTCAAGCCGAATGCGTGCATCCACGGCAAGCACACCTTCCGCATCTGCAAGGAGCGGGTTGACATCAATTTCCACGACCTCATCGAGGTCGCAGACGAGCTGTGAAAGCTTGACGAGTGTCAGAGCGATCTCCTCGATTGCGGCTCGCGGGCGATTCCGATAGCCCTGCAACTGCCGGAATATTCGGGTTTGAGCGATCAGCTCGTGCGCCAAACGCAGATTGAGCGGGGGCAATGCGAGCGCCCGATCTGCGATGATTTCGGCCGCCGTGCCGCCATGGCCGAAGAGAATCACCGGACCGAATTGGCGGTCGACTGTCATGCCGGCGATGAGTTCATAGGCGCCTAGCCGCCGGATCATCTCCTGAACCACAAATCCCGAAACCCGCGCCTCAGGAACCGCGGCGGCAATTCGCGCCAGCATCATTTCGGCCGCCTTGCGTACCGCATCGCCATCTTTGAGGTCGAGCGCGACGCCTCCCACATCCGATTTATGCGTGATATCGGGCGAAGCAATTTTCAAGGCGACGGGAACGCCGAATTCCTGGGCAAGCCGCACGGCTTCGGCGGGATTTGCCGCCAAAGCAGCACGCGGTACGGGGATGTCATAGCATTCCAGAAGCCGGTAGACATCTACCGGGTTGAGCCATGATTCGCCTCTGGCCAAAGCACGTGCGACGATCCGTTGGGCTCGGCTATCGTCCGGCGTAAACTCGGTCGCTACTGACGACGGGATTTCCGTAATGACCTGCTGGCCCTTTCGGTAGTTCACGAGATGCATGAAGCCGCGGATCGCCGCCGTGGGTGTCTCATAGGTGGCGAGTCCCGCTTCGTCGAATAACGTACGCGCGCGTTCCGCGCTTTGAGATCCGAGCCAATTCGTTAGTACCGGGCCATGCTTCGCCGAAGCGACGCGGGCGACCGCCTGCGCCGCTTCAACACTCGAGGCGATTGCAGTCGGACAATTGATCACCAGAACGGCATTGGTTTCCGGCGCACCCAAAAGAATTTCCAGCGTGGCGGCGTAGCGCTCTGGGGACGCGTCGCCGATGATATCTATCGGGTTACCGTGGGACCAGGTTGGTGGGAGCACGGCGCCTAGTTTCGCATAGGTTTGCGCCGATAGTTCCAATCGACAAGGGCATCGGTGGCTAGCACTCCAGGCCCGCCCCCATTGGTCAGGATAATGAGGTCGTCACGCGAAAAACGGGGCGCCCTGGCGAGCGTTGCGACCGCGTCAAACAATTCGTCAAGATCATTGACTCGCAGAATACCAGCACGCCGGAACGCAGCATCGTAAACCGCGTCGCTGCCGGCCAAGGCTCCCGTATGTGAGGTTGCTGCTTTCGCTGCTGCTTGATGGCGCCCCGCCTTTATGGCGATCACCGGCTTCAAGCGTGCGGCTGCTCGCGCAGCGGAAAGGAACTTGCGCGGGTTCGTGACCGCTTCGATATAAAGCAGAATAGCGCTTGTGGCTGGATCGGACGCGAGATAATCGAGCATATCGCCGAAATCCACATCAGCCATGTCGCCGAGCGACACCAGATGGGAAAACCCGATAGATCGCACGTTGGCCCAGTCCAGCACCGTCGTGACCATGGCACCGGATTGCGCGATGAAGGCGACGCCGCCTTTTTTGGCATTGCCGGGCGCGAAGGAGGCATTCAACCCGACGGGCGTTGAGAGAACTCCCAGACAGTTCGGCCCGACAATCCGCATAAGATGCGGCCGGGCCGCGTCTAGCATCGCCTGCTGCAGCCGGCGGCCATCCTCATTGCCGAGTTCGGCAAAGCCAGCAGTGATTACGATCGCCCCCTTGGTTCCGCGAACGCCCAATTCAGCGATCAATCGAGGAACAATCTGGGGAGGCGTGCAGATCACGGCGAGATCCGGCGCCAACGGCAAACTCTTTACGTCCGCGTAAACGGGCATCCCGGCCACGGTCTTGTGCTTCGGATTCACTGGAAGGATTGAGCCCTGAAATCCCGCATGTAGCAGGTTTTGCATCGTGACCCGACCGGCCGAGCCCAGTCGGTCTGTTGCTCCAATAAGCACGACGGATCGAGGGCGAAAAATCGCATCAAGATTGCGGACGGACATGACCGCGGCCTCAAAAGGCGAATTTATCGCATCGTCCCGCGGCGCAGATGCGCCAGATCAATTGCATCCCAGTCCGTGTGGGCGACGAGGTCATCCCGGCAGCGCCGAGGAGCGCAAAATGAGTTTCATGAAGTGCTGTCGTCCCCGGACCGCTCCAGGCGCGCCTGATTCCGCGTCAATCGGAAGGCGAGATCGGCCCCCCTCCAGACTTCCATTTTCTCAATGCCCGGGTCATCAAGCAGAAAATCCATCGCGATCCTTCTCGCATGGCCGTCTGCCTCCGCATGGATGAGCTGATATCCAGGACGGGTCCCGGTTTTTTCGAAGGCGAAACATCGATAGAGGTCCATGGCCGTTCCTCAATTGTGCGTCCCAGAGTCTTCGTTGGTGCATGACATTACAATTCAGGGAAATCCCCTACGGGGAAGTGCTATGTACGTATGCGCGTTTCACTAGGCAGAGCGATCCTGAGTGAATCAATCGCAACCGCGTCCGAGAATAAAATGACAAGACTCCTCACTTGGATGGCCCCATGAGAAGCTTGGCGCCATTTTTTGGCTCATTAGGATGAGGTCCATATCGCCTCGCCAAGCAAACCTGGGTAACACTCACATAGGAGGTAGATGATGATGGAGGCGCTTCCCGAGACGAACACACCGGGCGCGCGCCTTCCTACTGCATCAATTGGACCTCCTCTGAAGCCGGTCGGATTTCTGAAAAGCCTGGGACCGGGCCTCGTAACCGGGGCCGCAGACGATGACCCAAGCGGTATCGCAACCTACAGCCAGGTTGGGGCCCAATTCGGTTATAGCCTCGCATGGACCATGCTGTTCAGTTTCCCGTTGATGGCCGTGATCCAAGCGGTCAGCGCGCGGATCGGCTGCGTCACCGGCTACGGCATCGCACAAAACCTCCGGCGTCATTACTCCCCATGGCTCCTGCGCGGGGTTGTGTTCCTCTTGCTGGTCGCCAACGTGATCAATCTCGGGGCAGACCTTGGCGCGATGGGCGCGGCGCTGGGTTTGCTCATCGGCGGCCCCGAACTCCTCTATTCGGTGTTGTTCGGCTTCATTTGTATCTTGCTCGAAACGTTTATGAGCTACGCGCGCTATGCCGCGGCGCTTAAATGGGCAACGCTGTGCCTGTTCGCTTATGTGGCCGTCGTCTTCGCCGCCCAAGTACCTTGGGGATCGGCGCTCTACAGCACGCTCGTTCCGAATCTCGTTTTTGACGCGCCTCATGCCATGGCAATGGTCGCTGTTCTTGGCACAACGATCAGCCCGTACTTGTTCTTCTGGCAAGCTGGACAGGAAGTGGAAGAGTTGCATCGACGCCATGTCAAGGCACTGTGCATCACTCCACGCGACGCCGGGCCCGAACTGTCGCGCATCCGCACCGACACTATTGTCGGAATGGGAATTTCCAACCTCATTGCGTTGTTCATCATCTTTGCCACGGCCGCGACACTGAATGCCAACGGCGTCACCGACATCCAGACATCCTCTCAAGCGGCAGAGGCGCTTCGGCCGATTGCCGGCGCATTCACATTTGCGCTGTTCGCGGCCGGAATCATTGCAACCGGTATGTTGGCCGTACCGGTACTCGCCGGTTCGGCGGCCTATGCCGTAAGCGAGATTTTTCGTTGGACGGAAGGCCTCGACCGCCGCCCCAGAGAGGCAAAAGCTTTCTACGCCACGATTGCAGCCGCGACGCTGGGCGGCGCTGCACTGAACTTCACATCTCTCGACCCGGTCAAGGCGCTTTATTGGAGCGCCGTCGTGAACGGCCTGCTCTCCGCCCCTCTGATGGCCGTCATGATGGTGATCGCAATGAACCCGCGCATCATGGGGCGGCTCACGTTGCCGTTCCCAATGGCGGCAGTCGGATGGCTAGCAACGGCGGTCATGACATTTGCGGCAGCCGCGTTCTTTTCGCTCTGAATATGCGTCGTTAAAGACTTCAACAGGACAACACACCTAGCCTGGTTCATTTCAAAGTGGCGACATAGGCGATGACGTCGTCAACCTCTTGATTCTTCAGGACGAGATTGGGCATCTCCCGATGCGATGTCCTGAGTGCGACCATAAGAGCCATCGGCGTCATGCCCGGCGTCCTAGCCAGGGTCTCGAAAGTCGGGGCGTGGCCATTGCGTGAACGAGGCTGGCCTTTCTCAACGGCATGACATTCCGCGCAAACCGTTTGCGCCAGAGTTTGCCCGCGTTTCGCATCGCCAAGCGTTTGCGCCTGAATTGAACTCGCCATGGCGACAAAGGCCGCAGCGACCAGAATCGTTGCAACGATGAATTTCATTTAGGTCTCCTTTGCGACGTCACCGCCTCATGCGCCTTGTCTCATTTTCCGTGCTTGGTGCGTTGACCCACATCAAAGTCCCTATCGTGCGACGTCATATCTTTGATGGGATCGATGAGGAGCACGCAGCTCATGAATCACGACCTACGCGATCTGGCCGTTCGCTTGCTGGATGAACATCGCATAATGACCATTGCCACGAACCGGCCCGACGGCTGGCCGCAAGCGACCGTGGTCGGCTACACCAACGCCGGTTTGACGATCTACTGTTTCGTCTCCCGCCTGAGCCAGAAATACGCAAACATCATGCGTGACAAACGGGTCTCGATCGCGATCGCCGGCGATGTTCCTGATCCGCTTCAGATCAAGGGGCTATCTCTCGCTGCGAAAGCCGTTCCCGTTGAGCAGGAGAACGAATATACCCGCGCCTACGATATGTTCATGAAACGTTATCCGGAATACGCAAAGTGGCCGCGGCCTGATCCGAAAATTGCGCCCATGCTGCGGATTACGCCGGAAATCATATCCGTTCTCGATTATTCGAAGGGCTTTGGGCACAGCGACCTGGTCAGCGTGTCGCCGGGCGATCTTAGTGCCGCCCAGTCCCGCAGCAGCTGGTTTGCGCCAGCTTGATCTAGCGAAGCGAGTTAGGAAACGCGCCTCCGTTTGTCTTCACGGAAATCATCAGCGATTCTCCATTCCGGATGACGTCGAGCACCAGGTGGTTTGGCGTCTTTCCGACCTCGGTCTCAAGCTCGTCCGGGCTAGTGACCTTTTTCTGGTTGACAGAAGTGATGAGGTCATACTCCCGCAAGCCGGAATTCCAGGCCTTACTGGCGCTGTTGACGGTCGCGACCTGCACGCCCTTTTTGCCGGAGGCCGACTCACCATTGGTAAAGACAGCCCCTTCAAACAAAGGTGTGAGGCGGCTGCCTTCCAAAAGCTTGACCGGCGGTTCCGTCAGCGTAGCCTGAACGCGAAGGCTCTTGTCATTGCGCAATGCCACCAGTTCAACGGCGTCGCCCACGCGCATGACTCCGAGCTTATTGCGCAGATCGGCTGCGTCCCTGACTGGCGATCCGTTCAATGCGGTCAGCAGGTCGCCGGTTTTCAGGCCCGCGCGCTCAGCCGCGGAATTGGAGTCTATGCGCGTGACCACTGCGCCTGATTGGCCGGCCGGCAAATGATATTTCTGGATGAGATCTGCTCTACGGCCGGCGACGGAGAATCCTAGTTCGCCGCGGTCCATGAAGCCGTATTTCACCAGTTGATCGGCAACTGCGCGCACCATATTGATGGGGATTGCAAACCCGATGCCTGCGTTGCCGGTTCCCGTGCCGACAATAGCCGCGTTGATTCCAACCAGTTCGCCGCGGAGATTCACCAGCGCGCCACCCGAATTGCCGGGATTGATCGATGCATCCGTCTGGATGAAATCCTCGTAGCGTTCGAGACCCATCTCGGTGCGCCTCAAACCGCTGACGATTCCCGACGTCACGGTTTGTCCTATACCGAACGGATTGCCGATCGCCAGCACATAGTCCCCAACTTCGAGGCTGTCTGAGTTGGCAAAGGCAACGGAAGGAAGATTGTTCACCGGCACTTTGATGATGGCGATATCCGTATCGGGATCCGATCCTTGCAAAACGCCGGAAACTTCCTGACCATCAAGGAAGGTTACTGTGATCTGATCGGCGTTCTCCACGACGTGGCTATTCGTCACGATCAAACCGAGGCGAGTATCGAACACAACGCCGGAGCCGGCGGCAAAGCTCTGCATGTCCTGAGGAATATCCGGCAGCCCAGAAAATCGTCTTAGGATCGAGTCATCGAACATCGAATCCGTTTGTGTGACGGGCGCCCTGATCGCAATGCTGACGACACTTGCACCCACTTTTTTGATGATGGGCGCAAGGGAGGGCAGATTCTCGCTCGCGGTTGTCGAGGGTACGGGAACTCTCGAGAACGCGGTATCCATGTCTGCCGTCAGGCTTAGAACGGATACCGCGAGAATGGCGAGCGTGCGCATGTGCATGACTCTTCGTTCGACCGGATCGCACGTCGCGCCGGCTATTTCTGGCTCTTGAACATCAGGAACATGAGAGCAAGAGCAACCACCGGGATAACAATCAGGGCGGTCTGTTGAGCCAGCTCTGGCGCCCCCTCGTCCGTGGTCTTCATACGGCTCTCCAACGCATGCCGAGACGGGCGGCGTGATTACCCCCTCGGACTTGCCGCAGACGAACCAAGAGCCGGCGGATCGCGGTTACGCGGCGGCCTCATAATCCGGCGCGCTGTTCGCTGCATGCGCGGGGATGGTCTGTCGGTTTTTCGCGCAACAGGGTCTCGATTCTGCGATTTCGCGCATGGCTTGCCGCGTTGCCCAGTCCCCATAGGCCAGGACAGCGGCAAACAAAATCATCGCTCCGATCACAAGAGCAAGAAACAAGATGTTTTCCAAAGACATGACGGGCCCTCCAAATTCCTTCGAAAGGAGGATGCGCGGGAGGCCTGTGGCCCGTGATGATCTAGATCAAGCCGTTTCGATTTCTTTATCGATAGGAAAGACGACACCGGGATACGCGATCAAGCTCGTGGATGGGCGAAGCTGCGGAGAATGAAGATGACGGTAAAACTTTATTCGAGATGGCTGCTTGCGCCTACGGGCGCGCTGCTGATGTTATCGGGTTTGAGCGGTACCGCGTACGCGTTCGGGCTTACGTCCACGACCTTCAAGGACGGTGGTATGATGCCCCAGAAGATGTCCAACAAACCGCCGCCGAATCCCAACTGCGTTGGCGAAAACATCTCTCCGCAGCTGTCATGGAGAAATCCACCCGGGGGAACCAAGAGCTACGCAATTACACTGGTCGATCCGGAAGGTTATGGCGGAATGGGCGTAGTGCATTGGGTTGCCTACGGCATTCCTCTCAACGTGACTTCATTCGCGGAGGGTGAGGTCAGCAAGTCCTCCGGCAAATTCGTCGGCGGCAAGAGCACGCAAGGCGTAGAATATTATTCGGGGCCATGCACACCCCCGGGTACACCACATCATTATGTGTTCCGTGTTATTGCGACCGATCTGGAGCCAAAGGAACTGCCACCGGGTCTCACACTGGACGAGTTGCAATCCAAGCTTGCGGGTCACACCAAAGGGGCGGCCGCCCTCGTCGGCCTATTCGCAAAGCCACAGTGAGCAACTCTTGTCGATACCGTGACCGCTGTTCACCAATATGGATTGCTGTATCGATTGACATTCCAGTCGGCGAGCATTGACCGAGCGCCGCAGCCTTAAACCTAATTCGCGTTCGATCAATCGTCCACCGACGTTGACGCCGATCAGAGCGAAATGCTGCTGTGACGTCTAATACCGTTCCTCACTCAACGAACGCGATCGACGTCAGCGGATTTGCTGATGCCCTTGATGCGTGAGCTAGAGGCGGACGCAGGACAAAATGCGTCAGTTCTGTAGGATTTTGAGCCAGATCAACACGCCTTCGCGATCGGTCTTTATCCTGACTTCCAGACATTTCTGGAGCACATCTGATGAAGACCAAAACCGTCAATCCGAAGCCGGAGCCTAATACGCCCCCCGCTGCATCTTGTTGCAGCGAAAAGCCGAAAGAGGATGCGAAGCAAGCCATGAAGGTGAGCAGATGCGGGTGTGCTGAGAAGGAAGCAAAAATCGTTACCGAACCTACTTGCTGTAAATAGCTATTTGGCAACCTTTTGAGGACCTTCTCGTTAAATTCCGGGTCTAGACCTAAGCAACTCCGGCCTATTGTCGACTCCTGTGGACGCATTGATGCCCACTCCAGCATTGAGCCAAGAACAGCTGCACAAAATAGACGCCTATTGGCGCGCAGCGAACTATATATCCGTTGGGCAAATTTACTTGCGCGACAATCCGCTGCTCGAAGTCCCTCTTCAGCTGGCGCATATCAAACCACGCCTGCTCGGACATTGGGGGACCACGCCAGGGCTTAATTTCATCTACGCTCACCTGAATCGCCTGATCAAAGAGAACGCTCTCGACATGATCCTCATCACGGGGCCGGGCCATGGCGGCCCCGGTCTGGTGGCGAATTCCTATCTCGAAGGTTCGTACACAGAGCGCTATCCCAGCATCGAACGCAATAAGAACGGCTTGCTGAGGCTATTCCGTCAATTTTCTTGGCCCTACGGCGTTTCCAGTCATGCGTCTGCGGAAACGCCTGGATCCATCCATGAAGGAGGCGAGCTTGGCTACTCGCTTGCGCACGCCTATGGGGCGGCGTTTGACAATCCGGAACTGATTGTTGCGTGCATCGTGGGCGACGGCGAAGCCGAAACGGGCGCCCTCGCGGCCAGCTGGCATTCTAACAAGTTCCTGAATCCGGCGCGAGACGGCGCAGTTTTGCCCATCCTGCATTTGAATGGATTCAAGATCGCCAATCCGACGATTCTTGCGCGCATAAGCCGGGATGAGCTTGCAAGTCTTCTTCGCGGCTACGGCTATGAACCGCATTTTGTCGAGGGAAGCGATCCCAGCCTGATGCATCCGCTACTGGCCGAGTCGCTCGATCTGGTGCTGGGAGAGATTCGCGCCATTCAAGCCAAGGCTCGTGCAACGAAGGATCCGAAGACTGGCGAACGGCCATCTTGGCCGATGATCGTCCTCCGCACGCCCAAGGGCTGGACAGGACCAAAATTCGTGGATGGCAAAGCCGTCGAAGGCACATGGCGCGCGCATCAGGTTCCGATTGCCGACTTCAAAACCGCCGAACATCTCAGGCAATTGGAAAGCTGGATGAAAGCCTATCGTCCCGATGAGCTGTTTCACGACAATGGCGCGATTCGCGAAGACCTTGCCGCCATTGCGCCGACCGGACATCGCAGGATGGGAATGAATCCCCACGCCAATGGCGGAGAGCTGCTTGCCTCGCTTTCACTGCCTCGGTTTCGCGATTACGCCGTAAACGTTCCGCAACCCGCCAGCACCGAGGCCGAACCAACCCGCGTCCTCGGCACCTATCTGCGCGACGTTCTGAAGCTAAATCTCGAAACTTCGAACTTTCGTCTTTTCGGTCCTGACGAAACCGCCTCGAACCGCCTGGACGCAGTTTATGCGGTGACCGGCAAGGCATGGATGGCTGAGACAACCGACATCGACACGGACCTAAGTCCCGATGGCAGGATCATGGAAGTGCTGAGCGAGCATCTCTGCCAGGGCTGGCTCGAAGGCTATTTGCTCACCGGCCGCCACGGTCTTTTCAACTGCTACGAAGCATTCATTCACATCATCGATTCGATGTTCAATCAACACGCAAAATGGCTGAAGGTCAGTAAATCGATTCCCTGGCGTGCACCCATTGCGTCGCTGAATTATCTGCTCACATCCCATGTCTGGCAGCAGGATCATAACGGCTTTTCGCATCAGGATCCCGGCTTCATCGATCATGTCGCCAACAAGAAAGCCGATGTCGTCCGAATCTACTTGCCTCCCGACGCGAATACGCTGCTTTCCGTAACCGACCATTGCCTGCGGAGCCGCAACTACGTCAACCTCATTGTCGCCGGCAAACAGAAGCAATGGCAGTGGCTTGATATCGACTCCGCAATGAGCCACTGCGCGGCCGGCGCCGGAATTTGGCAATGGGCGAGCATCGAGCCCGAAGAGCCGGATGTGATCATGGCCTGCGCCGGCGACGTACCGACACTGGAAACGCTTGCGGCCGTGATGCTTCTGCGGGATTACGTGCCGGACATTCGAATTCGCGTCGTCAATATCGTCGACCTCATGACTTTGCAGCCACAAGATCAGCATCCCCATGGTCTCGGCGAGCGCGAGTTCGATGCCCTGTTCAGCCGGGACAAGCCGGTGATCTTCGCATTTCATGGCTATCCGGCGATCATACATAAACTCACCTATCGCCGTCGCAACCACGACAATATTCACGTGCATGGTTATCGGGAGGAGGGCACGACCACGACTCCGTTCGACATGGTGGTGCTGAATAATCTGGATCGCCATGCGCTTGCGCTCGATGCAATCCGCCGCATTCCGCGGCTCAGTGGAGATGTCGAGAAAGCCGTCGACCGCTACTGGACGAACATTCAGCGGCACAGGCTGTACATCAGCGAACACGGGGAGGATCTGCCTGAGGTTCGCAACTGGCGATGGGAGCCTGGGAGAACGCGCTCTCGTGATTCAAGATGACCCGCCAGGTAGAACCCCTGCCCGTCCTGACTTTGAACAGCGGCTCATCCTCGCTGAAGTTCGGTTTCTACAGCGTCGGTGTGAATAGCTTGGAGACGGTGCTGACGGGTGAAGCTGAATCCATCGGACAGGACCGAAGCAATTTCTCGGCGTTTGATGCATCCGGTCAACATGTGTTGACGCAAGAAATATCCATTCCCGATCAAAAAAGTGCCATTGCTCGAATTGGGGAATTTCTTGATCAGCGGCGGTTGGGACTCCCGGCTGCCGTTGGGCACCGCGTCGTTCATGGTGGGCCGCGCATTCGCGGCCACACTCTGATCGATGCCGCCGTTCTGCAGCAACTTGAAGCTGCCGTCGCTCTTGCTCCGTTGCATGCTCCGGCCGCGCTTGCCGTCATCAAATTTGCCCAGGAGCATTTTCCCACCGTGCCGCACGTTGCGTGTCTCGACACGGCTTTCCATACAACTCTGCCCGATGTCGCGCGGCTTCTTCCGATACAAAAAGCTTTGCAATCCGAAGGGGTCTACCGATATGGATTTCACGGACTTTCCTGCGAATCCATTATACGGCAACTCGGCAAAGATCTTCCCGAACGACTCGCGATCGCCCATCTTGGCAATGGAGCCAGCATAACGGCCGTGAAGAATGGCCGATCCATCGACACGAGCATGGGTCTGACGCCAAGCGGCGGGATTATCATGGGTACTCGAACAGGCGATATCGACCCGGGCGTTTTGACGTATCTCGCGCGTGAAAAGTGCTTCGACGCAGCCGCGCTCGATTCCTTTGTCAATCGGGATTCGGGACTGCTTGGGATTTCCGGCGTTTCCGGCGACTTGCGCAAGCTACACGAGGCAGAGGGGTCGAATCCGGATGCAAGATTGGCGCTCGTGATGTTTTGTTACTCAATACGAAAGCAAATCGCAGCAATGGCTGCTGCGCTGGAAGGTGCCGATGTCCTGGTGTTCACAGGGGGCATCGGTGAAAATGACCCCGCGGTCCGCGAAGTGGTCTGCGCGGGCCTATCATGGCTTGGCGTAAATCTCGACGCAGAACGAAACCGGTTATCAAAAACCGTTATCAGCTCCGAACAAGCCAAATGCGCGGTGCGGGTTATCCGTACGAAAGAAGAAGAGCAAATCGCGCGTCACGTGTGTACGCTCATGCGCGGGATCTGATGGATGTGGGCGTAGGATCGCCCATGAAGGCCTGTCCACACCTACGGCTTCCCGCAGCCGCCGCCTCACGTCAGACAAGGAAGGAGATTTGCCCCATGACATTGAGCATCGCCACGAGATTCAGAGCGAACACCATAGTGGTCTTCACGGCAACCGCATCGTGACCGC